>ENA-UOJA01000032-UOJA01000032.1-human-gut-metagenome-genome-assembly--contig:-C19-NODE-32-length-141122-cov-51.130505_pt1 | contig 141122 bp, 110 predicted proteins | sample MGYA00242337_ERZ723884 | MGnify/ENA metagenome assembly ERZ723884
ATCAGCTCGTTAGGAAAGTCGAAAACTTTTTAGGCATTTCACGACAGTCCCTAATATATTAAATACTATAGTCTTTTTAGAAATAATATCAGTAATGTGTGTTAGGCACACTGCTTCTTTTAAAAATAACTATCGTGGAAGACCCATCACAAAACTTTTCAATACTCCACAGAAAAATGACAATGACAGTGAGACGCCTGACAGGCGGCCTGCCGCGGCGGACGTGGCCACCCCACGGCCTCGGGAAGTGGGAGGTGCCTGCCGGATACAAGTTCTCGCGGCAGCGAGGACGCAGGAGACGGTAGGAGGGCCGAACGGAGCGAAGCGGAGTGAGTTCCGCCGCGGTTGCCCGCCTGTCTGCGCGACGCAGGTCAAGTGTAACGCATCGAAGTAGGCAGGTGTGACGCATCTAAGCCCACAAGGGTATCAAGTCTGACGCATCGAACAGGCAATGGTATCAAGTGTGACACGTCGTAAGCCGGTAATGCCCTCAAGTTTCAAACCACGTGTGCAAAACTGCCTTATTTGCCCCCGTCGGCCTTTGTATTGTTCCTCACGGGTGCAAATCGTGGGTTTTTGCCCCCGTGGTTGAGCTTCCGTGTACGAAACTAAAAAAACTTACCAACTTATTTATCGAAGTAGGCTTTTTAAATAGTCGTTGTCAACATCCGGGAGCGAAACTTTTTCTCCTGCTTTGCGTAGGCTTTCAATTTGTTCGTTCATGTCATCGAGATTGTTCTTCAATGTCTCGAATACGGTTTGTGACACATTTATTTCCGCTGCCGATTTCAGAGAGCAGACGTAGCAACTGTCTATAAGTTGTACGTGGCTGTAGAATCGGTATAGCGCAGCAAATGCTTTGTCCTTATCGTTTTTCAGGGCAGATAATACTTTAGTGTTCACTGTAGAAAGTTCATCAGAGAACTTTTTAATATTTATATCTATGAACTCTCCAGATTCTGCAATCTTCTGTACATTTGATGTCTCATCTGCTGGTGAGGCCGTTTTTTGTATGTTGTTGCATGATACAGTCAGTAAGCATGCAGCCATTATCATTGCTAATTGTTTCATTTTAGATAAAAATAGTTAGTCAGATTAGTATTCATATTGAATGTGTCACTTCGTTTTCCGGGTAGAAGAAGGATATGCTCTTTAGCTCTAATTGGTGCATTGACAGAGCCGATACACATTAAGTGTTAGTAGTATTTACATGATGTTATTATAGTTAAAAACGTTTTTACAAAGCTATGAAAAATATATTAAATACAATTGTCCTTTTAGAAATAATATCAGTAATGTGTGTTAGGCACACTGCTTCTTTTAAAAACAACTATCGTGGAAGACCCATCACAAAACTTTTCAATACTCCACAGAAAAATGACAATGACAGTGAGACGCCTGACAGGCGGCCTGCCGCGGCGGACGTGGCCACCCCACGGCCTCGGGAAGTGGGAGGTGCCTGCCGGATACAAGTTCTCGCGGCAGCGAGGACGCAGGAGACGGTAGGAGGGCCGAACGGAGCGAAGCGGAGAGAGTTCCGCCGCTATCCGCCTGTCGGCGCTAAATCATCGTCAATGCATTACATCCTTGCAAAATTGCAAAAGCCCCGGAATCGCCATTTCAGCGCTCTGGGGGCCTTATATCTTAAAGTCAAAGTGTCAAAGATGGAAATCTAAATAAAAAAACTGCCGGGACCGGATGGCCCTGGCAGTTTTCAGTTATGAGAAGTAATCCTTAGAACTGGTACATAGCGCGGACGAAATTGGCGTCTTCTGGACTGGTTTTGGAATCGTCATTTGTGGTAGTGCTTCCATTGTAGCCATAGATCCAGTATGCATTCGTTTCAGAGTTGCTGTCACTTTCTGTGGACGACCAGTAATAACTGTCAAGCGCTGTTCCGCCATGCTCCGTAAGAACCGCATTGATAACAGGAGCTATAGCAAGGAAGCACTTCACTTCATCAGATGCAGGCAAGTACCATCCTTCACCCTTCTCAACACACCACTTGAAAGCAGGGAAAGAAGCAAGGCTATTATCAAGAGCCTTGACTTTTTCTGTGTTGCTCTTGCCGTCAGTCGTGCTCTGTGCACCGGTGGTTCTGGTGCTTGTTGACCAGACATCTGCAGTCGTCTCATCCAGAGAGATGATCTTGCCCTTCAGCTTGCTCTCATCTACCCATACTACAACACCTTTGACCGAGCCTACCTCATAGAAATCTCCGACAGCCCATTCTTTGGCAGGCGTCTGTACAGTAACCTGGCACACAGCCTTGACCGCACCGGCAGTTACGGATATTGTAGCCACTCCGTCAGCAACAGCCTTGACCTTTCCGTCTTGGCTGACAGTAGCTACAGCCTCGGCAGAAGATGCCCATACGACAGAACTCAAATCTGCATCCGCAGGATCGAATGTCGCAGTAAGTTGCGCTTCACCACCATGCTCGAGATTCAGTTCAGTATCGCTCAATGTGATCTGTGTCACCTTTATTATTCTCTTGGTTACAGTAACCTTGCACTCGGCTTTCACGTCACCGGCCGCAACGGATATAGTAGCCTCTCCCGGAGCCAGGGCACTGACCTTGCCTTCCTGAGACACTGACGCCACCTTGTCATTGGACGAAGCCCATACCACAGCGCCTACTTCAGCCTCTGCAGGAGAGAAAGTGGCAACCAACAGGGCCTCCTGCTCTTCTACAAGATTAAGAGAGGACTTGTCGAGCGTGACAGTCTCCACCTTTACAGGCTCCTTTACTTCTTCTTCAGTTTTCGTTTCCTCTTTTTCGCAGCCGCATGCCAATGCAGCCAAACCGCAGAGCGCGGCGATGAATTTGAATGTTTTCATACTATAATAGGTTTTGTAATTTCGATAAATGCCCTTTTTGTAAATATATTATTTGAAAAAAACTGTCTTCCAGCCTGTTATTCAATCGGAATCTTCACAAGCGGCCCGGCTTTACCGGAAGGATCGACGGCAACTGCCGCCACAATATATTTCTTTCCCTCTTCCTTGATGAATGCAAGCTCCTTCTTGTCCTTGTATCCCTTCATCTGCAGTGCCTCGATAGTGTCGTAATCCGAATGCCCGTCCAGACTGGTGAAAGTGCCCACGAACCAATGCGCGGCAGACACTGACGGCTCCATGTCCAATTTTACCGCCTTCTTTCCCGCGTAAATCTCACCATAAATGCTCGCGTCAATGATTTCATAACTTACCTTTACGCTGACACTTGAACCCATCGGCATCTCCGGAGTCGTGAACTCCACCTTCGTGACGCCAGTCGTGGCACCGCCCTTGTAACCGAAAGCGTAAGCCACATACTTGGTCTTGGAAACAAGAATCTCAGTGGCATCCACCTCGTGGTAACCCTGGACAAGGAACGTGGATATGGAATTCCCCGCCTCAGATATCACCCAGTCCGTCAATTCCTTGTCGGATTTGAATTTGGAGAACGTCTCGTAGTCCATGCAGTCGGTGAAATAGGTCTCCTCATCATTGGACGGAGTGAACGCTATCTTGGCCCCGTTGAACTTCAGCTCGTAGAGACCTGTCTTGAATGTCAATGACGACCGCTCGGCAGCTGTAGTCCTGAAAGTCTTTTTGGTCACACCTGTCGTGCCTGTACAGGACGGGTCCATCCCGAAAGCGAAAACCACGTAATCAGTCTCTGCTTTCAATTTAGAACTCTCTAATGAACTGTTGCCCTTTTCCAGAAAATCCGTCACGGACTTGCTGTAACCAGCCATTTCATATATTTCCAGGGCACTGCGAATCAGTTCAGCATTGGACTGTATGATACCGCCGTCCCCACCATATTTCTCATATTCCTCCGCTGTCACGAAATCGCAGAAATAATAACAGTCGCCGTCTGTCGGCGCCACAGAAATCTTCGCTGTCGTCGCCCCGACACCAGTAATGTCAATGCTGAAGGAACAATCCACGCTCTCTACTTTTCCAGTGCGGAAAGCAGTCTTTACCAATGAATTGCCTGTGAGATAGTCCTCGCTGAAAGCAAATGCGTAGGCATAGTAGTCCGTTTCACTCGAAAAACAGTCTTTTACGGCGGAGACCGCTCCGACGGACGCCTTGGACTTGGCGATGGCAGTATAATCGCTCTCGTACAGTGCCGCCACTTCCTGCAGGTGTTCTATCGCCGAACTGATCAGCGCGTCATCCGTTTTTAATGCTTCATAATCATCTTTGGAGATTACACCATAATAATATGGTGCAGAGTCCTCTGATGGCGTGATTTCGAGTTTTGCCGACCAGGTCGTGACATCTGAAGTCTTGATTTCGAACTCAACCGTCTTTTTCGGCTGAGAAGGCTCCGGCAGAGTCGATTCAGTCTCCTTCTTGTCGCATGAAAGCGAGATTGCTGCGCAAACAGCCAAGGCCAGTGTGACCTTGGCAGCAGATATTATGTGTTTCTTGCCGTTCATCATGGAACTTTAGAACTGGTACATGGCACGCACTAAAGTGTCTCCTTCCGGATTATCTTTGAAAGCACCATAGCTGGTGGCAGTCCCATCAGATTTAAGATTGCCATACAATGCGGCTGTCTCATCTTCCTCTCCTTCAGTGGATGACCAGTAGTAATCACTGATTTTTGTTCCGTTATGAGCCTCAAGCGTAGGATTTACCGTCGCTTTGACATTCAGGAAATAATATACTTCCATGATTGCCGGGAAATACCAGCCTTCACCATGTGCAACGCACCATTTGAATGCAGGAAAAGCTGACAGTTCAGCATTGATGTCTTTTACTTTGTCTGTATTTCCTTTGCCGTCTTCTTCACTCTTGGCGCCGGTGTTGTATCCTCCTGTAGCCCAGATATCGACTTTTTCGTCGAGGGATATGATTTTCCCGTGCTCCTTGCTATCATCAACCCATACTACGACACCTTTTACAGAGCCTACCTCGTAGTAATCTCCGACAGACCATCCTGTAGCAGCGGCTTTTTTCTCGACGACTACCTTGCACTCGGCTTTCACGTCTCCTGCCGTAACTGATACAGTGGCCTCGCCCTCAGCAACAGCCTTGACCTTGCCTTCCGGGGATACGGTAGCTACAGCCTCGGCAGATGATGCCCATACGACAGAACTCAAATCCGCGTCTTCAGGTGCGAATGTGGCCGTCAGCACAGCTTCCTCTTCAGGAGCAAGCTTGAGTTCAGTGGCGCTCAATGTGATGCTTGCCACCTTTACAGGCACAGGCTCTTTTCCTTCGTCATTTGTTTTGGAATCCTCTTTTTCGCAGCTGCATACAAACGCTGCAACACCGCAGAGCGCGGCGATGAATTTAAAGGTTTTCATAATCTATTGTTAGTTTGTTATTCTGTTAGTTCGTTGTCCGTCTTTTTGTAAATGTAGTGATTTTAATTTGGAATAACCAATAGATTGGCAGATTATTTTTGCGAAAAAAAGCCGCTAGGATAATCCGAGCGGCATTAAAATGATATAAGATAATGATTTAGTAAGGATTACTTAAAGTTTTTTCAGGACATAATCAGCCTTTATCTTGTCAATGATGCTGCACACGACCTTGAAAGTGCGGCTGTAATGACTGTAGTTTGCGGGAGTTATGAAATTCACGCGGCCTTGACGGAGAAGTTTCTCGGCTACCGCCTTTTTCTGCTTGTTTTCCGGATTATAGACGGCGATGGAGTGTCCGCCGAACATGCTGACGATCTTCATGCACGGAACGTCGGTCTCTCCGTCTCCCACATATATCATCTGCGTGAACGGAATCCTCTTCTTGTCCTCTGCCATGCTCTCATTGACCTCCTTGGTGTCTCTCGCGCTGAAGATACCTTTATTTATCTTGAATATGAACTGTGTCTTGGCGGTGTAGTCCACAGCGATGCCCGGCCACTCGGCCTCTCCCTTGGAGTCATACAGGAACGAGCTCGCAAAAATGTGCTTGAACTCCTTGGCGAGCGGACAGCCCTCGATGATCTCCTTGAGACCGGAGGAGTTGATGTAGTGCTCCACCTTTACGCCTTGGCTGCGTCCATATTCATTGACAAGATCAAACCAGCTCTCGAGCCCCTCGAAAAGCTTTATGTCTTTTCCGAATTTCTTGAACTCGCTGCGCTTGAGCCTGATGCCCTTGGCTCTCGCCTCGTCGAACATCAGCTTCATGTAGGCGAGGATGTTGCTCGCGTCCTGTCCGGAAGCGATGCGGTTGCTTATGTCCCAGAATTCTTCAGGCGTCTTGCCGATGGCCTGGATGAATCCGAATTCCTGCATATTGCCCGGGGACAATGTCCCGTCAAAGTCGTAGATGAGAGCGACTATAGGTTTTCTTGTCATAGTCAATGCACGACGGCTGAAAAAAATGAACAACAGAACCGTCCTCCTTTGGCGAATATAGTGAAAAGTTATTACATTTGCGCAATATATGATGGTCAGGCATCTGGATTTTTTGTCACGGAAACCTGACGGGCTGTGATAACATAACCTATTAGTATATGGAACATTATTTTGCGCGTCTTCAGAACGCCATCAGACTGTACTGGGACAAACCGGCAGTTTGTAATTATAGAGGTGAAGCATTCACTTACGGCCAGCTGGCCACACAGATAGAGCGGTTCCACATTTTCTTCGAGGCTTGCGGGCTGAAGAAGGGTGACCGCATCGCCATATGCGCCAAGAACACGGCCAGGATGGCGGTTTCTTTCCTTTCAGTCAATACCTACGAGACTGTGGTGGTGCCTATCCTTTCCGATTTTACACCGGAAAGCGTAAATCATCTGGTGGACCATTCGGAGAGCCTGATGCTCTTCACCGACAGCGACATCTGGGCAAAACTCGACAAATCCAAGATGCCATTGGTGAAGGCAGTAATCAGTGTCAATGATTTCACTCTCCTCTATGCCGACAATGATGATGTGAAAAAGGCCTATGCGGCTATATCAGAGACTTTCGCCTCGCGTTATCCTATGGGATTCACCGGAGAGAATGTCACATACAATACCGACAACTGGGATGACCTCGACATCATCAACTACACTTCCGGCACGACAAGCGCGCCTAAGGGCGTGATGCTGACATACAAGGCATTGAGCGCGACCATCGACTTCGGCCAGAGATATATTCCGTCGTCAGACAAATTCACGATGGTGTCAATGCTGCCGATGGCCCACATGTACGGACTGGTATATGAATTCCTGTACCCTCTGTGCAACGGAACGAGCATCACATTCCTCGGCAAGACCCCGTCACCGTCGCTGCTGCTTTCGGCTATGCACGACGTGAAGCCGTATCTTCTCATTACCGTGCCTCTCGTGATGGAGAAAGTGTTCAAGAGCGCCATCAAACCGGTACTTGACAAGCCGGTGATGAAAGTACTGACAAGGATTCCTGGAATCAATTCATTGATATTCAAGAAAATCAGAGAAAAACTCCTGAGCGCCCTCGGCGGAAATCTCCAGATGATCATCATGGGCGGCGCACCTCTCAACCCTGAGGTGGAGAAATGGTTCAAGAAAATCGGCCTTCCTTGTACTGTAGGTTATGGTATGACCGAAGCCGCTCCGCTTCTCGCTTACGAACCGTGCACATCATATGTTCCGGGCTCTTGCGGAAGGTCAGTGGACTGCGCCATTGTCCGCATTGACTCAGAAGACCCTCAGCACGTGGTTGGTGAAATTCAGGCGAAAGGTGACAATATCTGCATCGGCTATTACAAGAATCCTGAGGCGACTGCAGCTGCATTTACGGAAGACGGCTTCCTCAAGACCGGCGACCTCGGCATCATCGACGCGAACGGCAATATCTTCATCAGAGGCCGCAGCAAGAGCATGATTCTCAGCGCAAACGGCCAGAATATCTACCCGGAGGAGGTTGAGGCTGTGGTGAACAATCAGGACTATGTGGTAGAGTCCGTAGTCGTGGACAGGGCCGGCAAACTCGTTGCTCTTGTCTATCTCGACGCTGATGCCATGAAGAAGGCAGGACTCGACGAGGAAACTGTCGCTGATCTGCATGAGACTATAAGGATCAATGCGAACAAGGCATTGCCGTCCTACAGTCAGCTCCAGAAAGTGGAAGTCGTGGACAAGCCTTTCGAGAAAACTCCTAAGATGAGCATCAAGCGCTTCATGTACAAATAGTTGTTTTTGGTGCAACGTATATGATTTTTTCTGCATCTAACATTTGTTGACTACTAACAGTTGAGTGAATTATGAACTGGAAGAAATTGATTGTACTTGCACTTCTTGCATTCTTTTTCCATCAGAACGCAGATGCGTTCCGTCCACAGAAACCTTTCAAGGCGGACATCTCCTTTTCGGCTGCATTCATTGCCGAGAGCAATGTTCTCCGAGACCGTTTCAGGGGCGGGTATCTGTCGTATGATGATGACTTCTATCGTGGCTATTCCCCTGACGTGGAACACCTGTATGCTGAATATCTTCAGTTGCCGGCTGCTGCTGACGGGGATCCGATGTTCTCCTTGCGGGCTGATTTCAAGGTGCTCGAATGGCTTTGTGTAGGTGTGGATTTTTCATATCAGCACATTTGGGGCACAGTCTATAAGGGATTCAACCGCTATCCGGAACGGAAGGTAAAGGGCAACGTGTATTATGTGATGCCGGAAGTCAGGTTCGACTACTTGAGGACGAGGCTTTCCACATTGTCCTCTTCCTGTAGTCTCGGACTTGGAATCTATGACGGGTTCAAGAAGAAAGTCTATGCGGACTTCCAGTTGAGGCCCATCACTTATTCGATAGGTACCGTGGTTTACGGTAAAGTAGGCGTGACGGTCGGTACTCTTATGAATGGTTTGGAATTTGGTGCAGGTGTAAGGTTCTAAAGGAGGTAATGCTATGAAAATTAAAGTATTGATGGCGTTGGCCGTTTTGCCGCTTTTGGCTTTCGAATGTTGTGAAGATCAGGATACCTGGCAGTTCCGTTGTCAGCGGGGAAGTGAATTCACACTTTATCCGCAGGACGTTCTCGATGAAGTGATAGGGGAGTCTCTGATGTCGCTGAATTTTGTCCAGAGCGTAATAGATTCGCACAATGGCAATCCTTCCCTCGGCATACACTCCGTCAAGGACATGACCGGTTGGGAGTATCTGGTGGAAAACAGGATCGAAAAAAGCGATACCATCTGGTTTGATGCCAGAAGAAGAATGAGGATGCGCCGTTCTCAGCCTGACAACAAATGGATCGTGACGCGAAAGGATGATTACGGTTACAATGATCAGCTGTATTCGTTTGAACTGAAGGCGGAACGCTGTGACAAGGACGTTGACGGTGCTCTCAAGTATCCGTGGCTTGTTACTGTCGAAGGCAGCCGTACCGAGAACTCGGATTATTCAATGACCTATTCAGTGCCGGCTCCGATGAAAGTCAGATGGGGCAACATGCTTACTTTCAGCAGCGAAGATATCATGCCGGAAGGCAAACTGCTCATCTCTTTTTACAAGGAAGGCAAGAAAATCGACTGGATAAATGCTGACTATGCAGCAGACGGAACAAAGTACGAGACTTCATTGAACAATTAGAAACTGCGTTGCCGTCAATGAACAATGTCGTAAGCTCCGAATCATGACTGACAATTTGTCACGACAATCACATTGGAACATTATTTGACCTTTCATAGACCGTCCGGTATGCCGGGCGGTTTTTTGTTGTGCCGCCGCATTGACCGGAAAACATTGAAATTTAAAATATAAAATATCATGGCAGAGATTAAAGGTAAAATCGGCGTCACTACGGAAAACATCTTTCCGGTGATCAAACAGTTCTTGTATTCGGATCACGAGATATTCCTCAGAGAGCTTGTAGCCAATGCTGTGGATGCCACAGAGAAAATCAAGGCACTTGCTTCTTCCGGAGACTTCAAAGGTGTGCTCGGAGAACTTTCAGTCAGAATCGAACTCGATGAGGACAAGAAAGTGCTCAAAGTCATTGACCGTGGTATCGGTATGACCGAAGAAGAAATCGACAAATACATAAACCAGATCGCGTTCTCTTCAGCAGGAGAGTTCCTGGAGAAATATAAGGACCAGATCGGCAACATCATCGGCCATTTCGGTCTCGGATTCTATTCCGCATTCATGGTTTCCAAGAAGGTGACCATCGAGTCATTGTCCTGGAAAGAGGGTGCGAAACCGGTCATGTGGTCTTGTGACGGCAGTCCTGAGTATGAAATGTCAGAGTGCGACAAGAATGACAGGGGTACTGTCATAACATTGTATCTGGATGACGATTCTTCAGAGTATGCCGCAAAGGGCAAAATCGAGCAGCTGCTTAACAAATACTGCAAGTTCATGCCGTTCCCGGTCGTATTCGGCAAGGAGCAGGAGTGGAAAGACGGCAAATATGTCGATACTGACAAGGATAAGGTCATAAACAGCGTGGAGCCTCTGTGGACACGCAAGCCGTCAGAGCTCAAGGAGGAAGACTACATGAACTTCTACAAGGCCCTGTATCCGACTTATGAGGAGCCTCTGTTCTATATCCATCTGAATGTGGACTTCCCGTTCCATCTGACAGGTATCCTTTATTTCCCTAAGATCAAGGAGAGAATGGCGATCGAGAAGAACAAGATTCAGCTCTATTGCAACCAGATGTTCGTGACCGACCACGTGGATGACATTGTCCCGGACTTCCTGACACTGCTTCATGGTGTGATCGACTCTCCGGACATTCCGCTGAACGTCTCCAGAAGCTACCTGCAGAGCGATTCCAATGTGAAGAAGATTTCCGGCTACATCACCAAGAAGGTGGCTGACAGGCTGGAAGAGATTTTCAACAATGAGCGCAAGTCTCTGGAGGAAAAATGGGACAACCTCAAGCTCTTCATCGAGTACGGTATGTTGTCAGACGAGAAGTTCTGCGAAAGGGCTATGAAATTCGCTCTCCTGAAGAATACTGACGGCAAGTTCTTCAGCCTGGAAGAGTACCGCAAGGCTATCGAAGGCTCACAGACAGACAAGGACAAGAAGGTCGTTTATCTGTATGCTACTGACACTGATGCCCAGTACACCTTCATCGAGGGAGCCAAGAATAAGGGTTATGACGTGCTGCTGATGGACTGCGAGCTGGATTCACACTTCGTAAGCCTGCTCGAGAGACAGATTCCTGACTGCAGGTTCTGCCGCGTGGACTCAGATGCCATAGACAATCTTATCCCTAAGGAAGACAGGACCAGGCCTGAGTTCAGCGAGGCTGAGAAGAATGACATTTCCGACCTGTTCAAGGCAGTGCTGCCTAAGGGTTATGAGTATATCGTGACGGCAGACAATCTCGGCAAGACCGGCGAGCCTATCCTCATCACTCAGAACGAGTTCATGCGCCGTTACCGCGAGATGAGTTCATTGGGCGGAGGAATGAATTTCTATGGTCAGTTGCCGGTATCGTACAATATCACTGTCAATGCTGAGAATCCGCTCATTGAGAAGATTCTTGAGGCCGAGAAGGCACAGGTTAAACCTTTGGAAGCCGTGGCAGATGCTGATCCTGAAATCGTAAAGGCAGGTGAGGCCAAGGATGCTACAGATGAGCAGAAGAAGGCTGCTGAGGATGCCAAAAATGCCGCACGCGAGGCCAAGGATGCTGCTTACTCAGTACATAAGGCTGATATCGAGGCATTTGCATCACAGAATGAAGTGCTCCAGCAGATTGCTGACTTGGCGCTTCTTGCCAATGGTCTGCTTAAGGGCAAGGCTCTGAGCGAGTTCATCGCACGCAGCCAGAAGGTCGTAAGTGATGCGTATCTGAAATAAGCGTGACTCTGATAAAGAGTTGTAAATAGAGAGAGACTCCCGTATTGGCAGGAGCCTCTCTTTTTAGTTTGTCTTCTTGTAACTTGCTACTGCACAAGTGGTGGTGACTGCACCCAGTCCCAACAGCCATGCCAGGTCCGGCCAGGTGTCTGAGAAAGTACATCCCTTGAGGACTATGGCCCTCATCGCATGGGCGAAGTACCGGAGCGGATTGACGAGAGTTATGTCCTGTGCCCATCCCGGCATTGACTCGATCGGCGTGAAAATACCGCTCATCAGCATGAACACCATGCTGAAGAACCAGATGACGAACATCGCCTGCTGGGTGTTGTCGCTGAAGTTGGAGACCAGCAGTCCGAATGAAGCCATTGCCAATATGTGGGCGAGTGTGAATACGGCTATGTCCAGCAGGCTGCCCTTGCATACGTAGCCGAATACAATCCACGACAGCAGCAGACACGAGAATACCATGAAAAATGCCACGGCGATATACGGGATCATCTTGCAGACGATGAATGTGGTCTTTCGTACAGGCGTCACGTTGATTTGCTCTATGGTGCCTCTCTCCTTCTCGGAAACGATGTTAAGTGCAGGCAGGAAACCGCACATCATAGTAACGGCGATCACTATCAGCGCCGGTATCATAAATGCCTTGTAGTCAAGATACTGGTTGTACATGTATGTCTCGTGTATCTCGAACTGGCCTCCCGATGCGGCAGGGATTCCTGATGCGGATGCCAGGAAACCGCTCACGCAGGCGTTGAGGTACTGCGCTCCGATATTGCCTCTCGTGTCGTTTACGGTATTGACCTTTATACCTACCGGAAGCGGGTCGCTCTTGTCTGTCCCGGTCTTGAGATATTGCGCGAATCCGGAATTTATCGTCAGGATGGCATCGGTGCCGCCCTTGTCCATAAGGCGTTGAGCCTCTTCTGGTGAAGAAGCCAGGTCCAGCAGCTCGAAGTAACCGGACGACGCGCATTTTTCGGTAAGCAGCTGGGACTGGTCTGACCGGTCATTGTCCACTACCGCGAGTTTTATGTTGCGGACCTCCATATTGGCGGCGAACGGGAAGACAAATATTATCAGAAGCGGAAAAACCATTACTATACGTGGCATTCCGGGATCTCTCAGAAGCTGCTTGAATTCTTTCTTTAACAGATATTTCCACATATTACAGTCTGGTTTTAAAGTTCTTGACGCTTACCCACAGGAGGAATACTGCCATTCCTGACAGAACCGTCAGCTCTTTGGCTATCTCCTGCAGTCCGACGCCCTGTATCATGATCTTCTTCACAATGATGATGAACCATTTGGCCGGGATGAAATCTGAAAGCGCTTGCAGCGCCACTGGCATGCTCTCGCAAGGGAAAATGATTCCTGAAAGCAGCATTGTCGGCATTGTCAGTCCCATACCGCAGAGAAGCATCGCGGTCTGCTGGGTCTTGGAAATCACTGATACCAGCAGTCCGAGTCCGAGGGAAGAACCTACGAATATGAGGGCAGAGAATGACAGCAGAGTCAGGCTGCCACGTACCGGCACTTCCATGACATAATGTGCCAGCAGCAGTACGCTCACGAAATTGATGAGCGACAGGAACAGGTAAGGGATGAGTTTCGACAGTATTATCCAGAAAGGCTTGACAGGGGAGACGAGCACGAGCTCCATTGTCCCCATTTCCTTTTCCTCAACGATGGACACTGCGGTCATCATAGAGCATATCAGCATGAGTATCAGGCCCATGACTCCAGGAACGAAGTTGTAGGACGAGTTCATGGCCGGGTTGTACATCAGCTGCACATTAGGCCTCATGGATGTGGTCCCGACTCCGAACATCCTCTCTGAAAATTCTACCTGGCTGCTCTGCAGCACGCCTTTTATGTAGTTCATCACGATCTGTGCGGAGTTCGGGTCAGAGCCGTCGCTGACTATTTGTATGACGGCCTTGCCCTGAGAAGAAAACTTCTTGTCGAAGTCACTTTCGAAGCACAGGAACGCATTAGCCTTTCCTTTCCTGATCCGCACCTCTGCTTCGGCGGGCGAATTGTGGAACTCCCCGATGCTCAGATACTTGTTGTTGTCGATGCGGTCGATTATGTTGCGCACGACAGGATCGCCAGGGTCTCCGACGACGTCCACCACAGCATTGTGCACCTCAGTGCTTATCGCGAATCCGAACAGGATGATCTGCACGATAGGCATCACCAGCACGATCAATGTCGTACGTCTGTCCCGGAAAATGTGCCGGAACTCCTTTTGTATGAATGCAAATATCTCTTTCATCTTCTGCCGGCTATTTTGGTGAATACTTCGTCCATGTCTTTTGCCTCATACCGGCTCTTGAGTTCTGCAGGTGAGCCCAGCGCCTCGAATCTTCCGTCCACCATCACTGACACTCTGTCGCAATACTCGGCCTCGTCCATATAGTGCGTGGTGACGAAAACCGTGACACCCGTGGATGCCGCCTTGTAGATCAGTTCCCAGAAGCTGCGTCGCGTGACCGGATCCACACCGCCTGTCGGCTCGTCCAGGAACACGATCTCCGGATCGTGCACCATAGCGATACTGAAGGCAAGTTTCTGTTTCCAGCCCAGAGGAATGTCGCTCACGTACATGTTCTTCGCCTTCTCCATGTCCAGGGCCTTCAGCATTGACTCTGTCTTCTCTGCTATCTGCTTGTCAGACAGGCCGTAGATGCCGCCGAACAGCTCGATGTTCTCCCACACTTTCAAGTCCGGGTAAAATGAGAATTTCTGGCTCATGTAACCGATATGTTTCTTGATCTTTTCCTGTTCATTGACAATACTGAAGCCTGCGACCGAACCCTCGCCGGAAGTAGGATGGCTCAGACCGCAGAGAATCCTCATTGCGGTAGTCTTTCCTGCTCCGTTTGCGCCGAGAAACCCGAAAATCTCACCCTTGAAGACATGGAAGGAAATGTCATTGACAGCAGTGAAATCACCGAATCTCTTGACCAGGTCACGAACTTCTATTGATTTGATGTCTTTGTCCATGATTATGAAAGTCTTATGAAACAGTCCTCTATTCCCGGTTTTATTCTCTTTACCTGACAGCCTTCGATGCCGGAAGCCTCAAGTATGGATGCGAGCTGGTGCTCGTCTGGGCCGTCCTGCTCTACGGAAATGTGGCATTCGCATCCGAATGAGTTACAGCCTATGATACCCTTTACTCCGCGTAACGTGTTCAGTATCTGGAACATATTGCTTCCGGTAGCGGCATAGAGCGGACCAGGGTATCTGGAAACTATCTCCTGAGGTGTGCCCTGGTCGATAATCTTTCCGTCCAGAATCAATGCTATCCTGTCGCAGAGGCTGGCTTCGTCCATATACGGTGTGGAAACCATAATCGTAACTCCGCTATCCTTGATGCGCTTCAGCATTTCCCAGAACTCCTTTCGGCTCACGGCATCCACACCGGTAGTCGGCTCGTCAAGGAACAGCACTTCCGGCTTGTGCACCAGAGCGCAGCAGAGCGCAAGTTTCTGTTTCATACCGCCGGACAGAGCGGATGCGCGGCGCTTGTTGAACATCTCTATCTGGGAATATATTTTCTCGATCGTACTATAGTTCTCAGCCACCGTCGTACCGAAAATCGTGGCATAGAAATTCAGATTCTCCTCCACGCTCAAGTCCGGGTAGAGCGCGAAATGTCCGGGCATATAGCCGATGCTGCTTCTGATCGCCCCGTAGTCGCGGACGACATCCTTTCCCTCTACAGTCGCCTCGCCCGAATCCGGCAGCGAGAGCGTCGTCAGGATACGGAAAAGACTCGTCTTTCGTGCCCCGTCCGGCCCGATGAGCCCGAAGAGCTCGCCCTTGCGGATATTCAGGTCAATGTCCTTGAGGGCGGTTATGTTCTTGTAGGTCTTGCATATCTTGCTGACCCTTATGGCAATGTCGTTGTCCATAATCTATTTCTTCACATAAGCATACATTCCGAGCCTGAGGCTGCCGTCATTTGGTACTGCAATCTTTACGGCATAGACCATATCCGCGCGCTCGTCACGTGTCTGGATATTCTTCGGCGTGAACTCGGCCTGTTCGGAAATCCAGATGATCCGGCCTTCCAGTCTTGCAGGCTCCTTGCTTCCGTCGTCAGGAATGACCGTAACCTTGTCTCCGATTTTGAGGCCGGCGAGCTGGGCCGTACTGAAATATGCGCGTACATAAGTGCTGCCCATATCAGCCACCTTGAAGACCGGCTTTCCGGCAGTGACATTTTCGCCTGCCTCGGCATAACGTGTAAGCACTGTGCCTGATATAGGAGATGTGATTTTGCATTTTGCCAGCTGGTCTTTCTTCTGCTCAAGCTGGATCCCTGTGCTGCTGATCTCGGATTCGACGGACGTGTTGTTCCTCTCCCAGCTCTGCGTCTGGGCATCCATCTGCGCCTTCAGAAGCGCGATCTTGTCCTTTATGTCATCGACCTGCTTGCCTGTGGCCGCATTGTTCGCCAGCAGTTTGCTGTATCTGGCAAGGTCATTCTCCAGACTTTGCATCTGGCTCCGGTTAGGCTCGTTCTGCTTCCTGATGTCGATTTTCTTCGAATACGCTCCCTCTATCCTCTGCTTGAGTTCCTGGACCTGAAGATACGTCTGGACAGAGTCGATGACCACCAAAACCTGTCCGGCCTCCACTGTGCTTCCTTCTTCCGGTGTCAATGAAAGGAGTTTTCCGTTGCTCTCGGCTGAAATGATGACTGTGGTCGCGTCAATCTGTCCGCATGCGTCGAATTCGATATTTCTGTTACAGGCTGTCGCGGCTGCCACGAGCCCTGCTATCAATAATGCTTTTTTCATATTGTCAATGTTTATTTTCCCAATGTGTAGTTGCGGTCGAGGACATCCATAATGTACTGAACCTTGTGGATGTCATTGTTCAGACGTGCCTTGAACTCCTCGTCCAGAAGCGACAGATAGTCATTCATCTTCAGAACGCCTTCTTTATATTGGTTCTCACCGGTCTCGCGGATGCTCTTGCGCAGTTTCACGATTTCCTCATCCTTCTGAAGTATGTCAATGTCCTTTTCGACCTGGCTCTGCTTCTGGATGGCCTCCACGGAAGTGTTCAAGATAAATGACTCACGAGCGTAGTCCAGCTTGCGGCTGTCCAGTTCGGTCTTGCTCCTGTCATTCTTGAAGGTGTAGAGCGAACCAAGATTCCACTGCATCTTGATGCCTGCGATGACGTAAGGGTTGAACTCCCCGGACAACATGTTGAGGCTCGGTCTGCCGTAGCCGGCCTGGACTGTAAAGTTGAAACGTGGCCAGAGTGATGCGTCAAGTTGTTTCTTCTGTGCGGCAACCTGCTGAGACTGAGCATCATACAAGCCCAGTTCCGGCCTCTTGATTTCCATGGATGCTGTGGCATCAATCTGCGGCTCGACAAATGTCTGGCCCGTCAGATCCTGTCCCGTAAGCAGGCTGAGCATCCGGATGTATGCCGCTCTGTCCGTCTGCAGCCCTGTCTTCTGCTGTTCGCAGGAGAGGATGTTGACTTTTATCTGGTCAATGTCCGATTCCCATTTTATTCCGCCTTCCACAAGAGTCCGGACCTCGTTGAGGCTGCGGTTCAGGTCCTCTTCGAGTATTGCATTGAGTTTAAGTTGCTTGTCAATGAGTATGATGCCCAAATATACGCTCTGCACTTTGGACCGGATAGTGTACATGTTTACTTCCAGCTGTCTGCGCTTGACTTCCGCTCCGGTCTTGGCCTGCAGAGTCTTGGCTGATGCCGCTCCTCCGTCCCATATCTGCTGGGTGATGTCCGCTGTTATCCCGTACTGGTCGTGAGGAATATTGAAATCCATTCCCGGCATTGAAAAAGGCATTTCCACGACTTCTGACTGCCAAGTGGCTTTGGCTGAGATACTAAGTTGAGGCACCCATGCGAGTGAAGCGTTCTTCAGGTCGAACCTCTCGCTTGCCTGTATCAGTTCCTTTTCCTTGATCTGAGGATAGTTGCTGAACGCATTTTCTATGCATTCGTCAAGCGTTATCTGCGCCCCCGCGTTTATGCTGATAAACACGGCGAGCGTGGTCAATGCACATTTCAACGGTTTCATAATCGAAGCTCCTTATTATTGTTGTTTTCCTGTCAATCGGTTGGCAATCAGTTCCACGGCCTCGTGTTTGCGTGCCTCCAGGAACACCTTCTTCTGTTCTTCGCTCAGGTCCAGGACATTGTTCAGCAGAGGACTTAGGAACGGAGTTATCGCGCAGACACTGATTATGTCTATTATAAGGTCAATGAACGTGATCTTCTTTATCTGCCCGCCAGCCACAGCCTTGCTTACCTTTTCCTGATGTGACCGGATAATCGGGTCAATGTGTTTTCCCAATTTGTCCACATAATCTTTTATCAGTTCAGGCCTTTCCTTGCACACCTCGAAGAAAAGGGACATCTGTCCGCTGTGTTCATTGAAGAAATCGAAAGATATCTCGATCACTTTTCTCATGAAATCAGTATCATTGATTTCAGATACCATTATCGACTTCAGGTTCTGTCGTATTTCTTCAGTATAAGTGTCCAGCACTTTCAGGAAAATCTGGTCCTTGGTCCTGAAATAATAATGCAGCATGGCGTGCGTGACACCGGCCTCGGCAGCAATCAAAGTTGTCGTCGCCCCCTTGAAACCTTTCTCCGCAAACAGCTTTTCCGCTGCTTCCAAGATCTCATTTTCCTTGTTTTCTTTCTTCTGCATAAGATGGATGTTGTTGATTTTTAATCGTTAAGGTAATTAACCATATTGTTTAACAACTCTGTTAATAATAGTGCAAAAGTAAAACCTTTTCCCGACAAAGCAAAGAAAAATCACTATTTTTATCTGTCAGGAAATTGCAGGCTACTGGCGTACAACCTTGACTATGTTCTTCAGAGTCTTGATCTGGGAGATGACCTTGTCGAGTTCCATATTGGACGGGACCGACAGTTTCATGGAGATGTCGTAGGTACCGTTACGCTGGTTTTCATTGACATTGAACTGTCGCATGGTCGTGCGGAATGTGTTCACGACATCCATTATCTGATTGATGATGAAAGGCTCGATGGAAGTGATGACACGGAGCGAGGCCTGGAATGTGCCGCTCGTAGGCGTGTCGGCCCAGCGCACCCGCTGGATACGGTACGGATACATTTCCAGAAGTCTTGCCGCGTTCGGGCACGACATTCTGTGTATCTTGATGCCGTCTGTTCTTGTCACGAACCCGAACACGTCATCGCCGAAAACCGGGTTGCAGCATTTGGACATCTTGTAGTCCAGTCCCTTGAGGTCCTTGGCGTTGAGTACAAGTATGTCATCAGACGACTTGCCTGAAATCCACCTGTCACGCGACTTTTCAGCTGCCGCCTGGTCTGCTGCCCTCGCGGCCTCGATGGCACGCGCCTGCATGGCGTCATGCTCGTTGATGAAAGTCTTGATCTGGTCAATGTCCTGGTCCCCGTCACCGATAGCGGCGAAGAAGGCATTTACCGTAGGGTATTTCTGCTTCTTCATGAACTCCGCCATCATGTCGTCAGGAAACTCCAGCTTCCAGTTCTTCAGACGTCTGCTCAGCAGTTCCTTGCCCTGTGCGGCAATCTTGTACTCCGCCTCGCTCAGAGCCTGGCGGATCTTGTTTCTTGCCTTGGCGGAAACCACATAATTCACCCAGTCGGAAGACGGCTTCTGGTTCTTTCCGCTCATGATTTCCACCACGTCTCCGGTCTTGAGTTTCTCCTTGATGGAGACAGCCTTTCCATTGACCTTGCCTCCGATGCACTTCAATCCGAGATTGGAGTGTATATTGAAAGCAAAATCAAGCATTGACGAGCCTGCAGGGAGGATCCTCAATTCTCCTGACGGCGTGAATACGAAAATTTCCTTTGACGGCGGCTGCGGCAGGTCCTCAAGATCGGTCTCCTGAGGATGTTCCAAGTTGTATCTGACGGACGTCAGCCACTTGTCCATGGTTACCTCGTGCTTGATGCCCTTGTATGACCAATGTGCCGCGTGGCCGTTTTCCGCGATGTCATCCATCCTCTTGGTACGGATCTGTACCTCTATGAAAGCATTGTCCTTGTTCTTGACAGTGATATGGAGCGATTCGTATCCGTTTGGCTTTGGGTTTGACAACCAGTCTCTAAGTCTGTGCGTGTCAGGCTCGTATTCTTCTGTCACATAAGAATATACCTTCCAGCAAAGGTCCACTTCGCTCTTGTGGTCGGTGTCGCAGTCGATGATGAACCTTATGGCGAAAACATCATATACACCCTCGAAGGGAACCTTCTGCTTCTGCATCTTCTTGTAGATGGAGTAGGCGGTCTTGGTCCTGATTTTCAGTTTGTATCTGATACCTGCATCGGACAGTTTCTTTTCGAGAGGACGGATAAATTCCTCTGAGAGTTTCACTCTGTCTTTCTCAGTGGCTTTCAGTTTGTTGGTGATGAGGCGGTAATCCACGGGGTCGGCGAACCTGAAGTATATGTCCTCAAGTTCACTCTTGATATTGTAGAGTCCAAGCTGGTGGGCGAGCGGAATGTACAGCATCAATGTCTCCAGAATCTTCCTTTCGCGGGAAAGTTTCGGGAACATTTCCAGATGACGCATGACTTCCAGACGGTCAGCGATTTTCAGTACCGTCACCCTCGGGTCTGTAGAATACTGGACAATCAGTTTCTTGTAGTTCTCCGCCTCGAGACGGGTGTCCTTCGGCTTGATGGTAGCGATTTTGTCGAGCCCCTCCACCATCTTGTAAACTTCGGAAGGAAAACCCGCAGACTTGATGTCGTAGTCAGGATGTTTCCTCAATGTCTCGTGCAGGAAAACCGCAGCGGCGCACTCTGCCTGCAGGCCTATTTCATCAGAAACGATCAGGGCCACATTCATCGGATGCTCCAGGAACGGATGACCGTTGTCCCGCAAATCATCTTTCAATGCGTCTGACGCAATCTGCCAGGCACGGCGCACCAACGCCTTGCCTTCTTCACTATAATGGGGGAATTTGTCTTCAATCAGTTCCATATTCACACCAAAATTGTCAAGTCCAATTACAAATATACAAATTATTGTTAAATTCGGGCATTTATGACGAAATGATGGGAAAAATCGGAAAGAAAGTGGCTGTGATAGGCGGCGGGGCGGCAGGTTGTTTCGCGGCCGTGAATATGAAGGAAATGAATCCTGACCTGGACGTAACTGTCTATGAGGCAGGCCCTGAACTGTTGGCAAAAGTCGCAGTCACGGGAGGAGGCCGCTGCAATCTTACCAATTCATTTGCCGAGGTCCGCAGCATCGAATCCGTCTATCCTCGGGGTTACCGTCTGATGAAGCGCCTCCTCAGGGAATTCAGTAACACAGACGTATGCGACTGGTTCGAAGGCAGGGGAGTACGGCTTGTCACCCAGAGCGACCAATGTGTTTTCCCGAAATCGCAGCAGTCTTCGGAAATCATTGAGACGCTCGTGTCCGGAATGAAGTCTGCCGGTGTCAATGTCGCTGTCTCTCATCGTCTTACGTCTGTCCTGGACACGGATTGCGACAAACAGGGGCGCTATAAGCTTTCATTCGACACAGGCCGTGGCTCAGAAAAACATCAGACTGAGATATATGCTGACATTGTCCTGATTACTACAGGTGGAAGCCCCAAAAAGGGCGGCTTGTCCATGCTGGATGGCCTCGGGCTCGAAATCATTGACCCGGTCCCGTCCCTTTTCAGTTTCAATATCGGCGCGCCTGAGGCGTTGGCGGAAATCCGAAGGGGGAACGAAAGTAAGGCATCATTGGCGGAAGCGGGAAAGGGGAGAGGAGTACAGGTGGCATTGGCCGGAACCAGGAAGCGAGATGCGGAACTCTCTGCATTGATGGGCATCGTGACCGAAAACGTGGTTGCCGGACTTGCCGGCACGAAATTCAGGGCGGAAGGCCCGCTGCTGATTACCGACTGGGGGATGAGCGGCCCGGCGGTGCTGAAACTCTCTTCATATGCAGCCAAGTACCTCGCTGAACAGAACTATTCCGCAGAACTCATGGTGAACTGGGTCGGAAAGATTACGGTGCCGGAACTGGAGTCAGTGCTGAGCCGCATTTCATCCTCCGCACCCCAGAAGATGAGTGCAAACGTCGGCCCGGACTTTCTGAACAACAGATTGTGGACATACCTTCTGCACCGTGCGGGAATCCCAGCAGACAGGCGTTGGGCTGAAATCGGTTCCAAGGGGCTCAACAGAATAATATCCACATTGACCTCGGACATCTATCCTGTCGTAGGACGGAACAAGTTCAAGGGCGAATTCGTGACTTGCGGAGGAGTGTCGCTCGCTGACATTGACCCGAAAACATTGGAGTCACGTCAGCATCCTGGGCTCTACTTTGCTGGCGAAGTGACTGATGTCGATGCAGTTACGGGAGGGTTCAATCTTCAGGCGGCCTGGACTATGGGATGGGTGGCAGCTCGCGCAATCGCACAGAGTTAGTCGTTTTTCCAGACTTTAAGGTACTCTTCCAGGGCCCACATTTCGTCGCGGTACCTCGCTGCTGCGGCATAATCCAGTTCAGCTGCGGCTTTCTTCATCTTGCGGCGTGATTCCTCGGCGGATTTTTCCACCTGCTCCCTCGACATTGACCTGATTACAGGGTCCTGAAGCACGGCTGCGAGGTCTGCGCGGATGTAACCGTCCGTGTAGGCGGTATTCGTGTCGCGTTTCGAGTCGTCACCCAGGCCCACGGTTATCCTGCCCTTGCCCAGAGCACTCGGGTCGGGTATGAAAGTAGGCGCATCGTATGAGTTTGATGCGGTGACGCGTCCTTGGCTTTTCGCGGCATCTGGATTGCCCCCAAGCTCGGCCAGCAGAGTGTTGTGCTTGACTTCCACTTGTTTAGGGGTAATGTGATGGATGCGGTTGTATTCAATCTGCTTGCTGCGTCGCCTGTCTGTCTCGTAGATGGTCTCCTTCATCGACCTCGTCACCGAGTCCGCGTACATTATCACCAGACCGTGAACGTTTCTCGCAGCGCGTCCGGCGGTCTGTGTCAATGCCACCTGCGACCTCAGGAAGCCTTCCTTGTCGGCGTCCAGAATCGCCACGAGCGAAACGGAAGGGATATCCAGTCCCTCACGCAGCAGGTTCACGCCGATCAGCACATCGAAGAGTCCGTTCTTGAAGTCCTCGATGATCTCCACGCGCTCTGCGGTATCCACGTCGGAATGGATGTAGCGGCATCTGACGCCCCTTTTTCCGAAGAAATCGTCCAGTTCCTCCGCCATTCTTTTGGTCAATGTCGTGACCAGTACCCGCTCATCCACTTCTGAACGCTTCCTTATCTCTTCCAGAAGATTGTCCACCTGGTCGTGTGTAGGGCGCACTTCAATAGGCGGGTCCAGCAATCCTGTAGGCCTGACCACCTGTTCCACCACCAGTCCTTCCGACTTGTTCAGCTCATATTCTGAAGGCGTGGCGCTGACATATACCGTCTGTCCCGTTATCGATTCGAACTCGTCGAAAGTAAGCGGCCTGTTGTCCGCAGCCGCAGGAAGACGGAATCCGTATTCTATCAGAACCGATTTTCTCGAATGGTCGCCTCCGTACATCGCCCTTATCTGAGGGATGGTCACGTGGCTCTCATCTATGAAAGTGACGAAATCGTCAGGGAAATAGTCGATGAGACAGAAAGGTCTCTGACCGGAACTCCTGCCGTCGAAATATCTGGAATAGTTCTCGATTCCGGGACAATATCCCATTTCCTTTATCATTTCAAGGTCATATTCCACCCTCTGTTTCAAGCGTTTGGCCTCCAATCCCTTGCCGATACTCTCGAAATACTCCATCTGTTTTACGAGGTCGTCCTGGATGAGACTTACCGCTCTTGTGGATTTTTCCTTGGTGGTGACGAAGTTGCCTGCCGGATAGATCGGCACCTCGCTGAGCCTCTCGATTGTGGCACCTGTAACAGGGTCTATGAGAGAAAGAGCGTCTATTTCGTCTCCGAAGAACTCTATACGGACAGCCTCGTCGGAGCCTCCTAAATATACGTCCACGGTATCTCCGCGCACACGGAAAGTGCCGCGCTTGAAATCAGTTTCAGTCCTGCTGAAAAGCGCATCTACCAGGTGGTAAAGCAGACGTGTTTCGCTAATCTGCTGACCTACATGCACTTGCACGGTCTGGCTATGGAAATCCTGAGGGTTGCCTATGCCATAGAGACACGACACGCTCGACACCACGATGACATCCCGGCGACCGGACATGAGTGCCGAAGCCGCGCTGAGCCTTAGCTTGTCGATCTGCTCGTTGATGCTCAGGTCCTTTTCAATGTAGGTGTCAGTCGTGGGAATATATGCCTCCGGCTGGTAGTAGTCGTAATACGAAACGTAATACTCCACAGCATTGTTCGGAAAAAATGACTTGAATTCGCCGTAGAGCTGGGCGGCCAGCGTCTTGTTGTGGCTGAGAATCAATGCCGGCCTCTGCAGCTTTTCTATGACATTGGCCATGGTGAAAGTCTTGCCCGAGCCTGTCACTCCGAGCAGCGTCACCGCGTCCGAACCCTGTCTTATGGCCGAACAGATACCCTCAATCGCTTCCGGCTGGTCTCCGGACGGTTTATATTCCGATGATATTTTGAATTGCATAGCACTCCCGCATTTCCGCCAAAGATACTGCTTTAAAAAATAACCTGCACCATCTTTGGGAATCTTTTAGGCAGATGCTACCAGTTGTCGGTGCGAAACGGAACTGCAGGAAGATTTATTACGCCTGTCAGATTGCCCTTCTGGAAATCGCGGAAACAGTATCTTACCGCCACCGGATCAGAAACTTGTTCACAGGTTACGACTACCGAGTGATCCCGGCGCTCCGCCTTTGCAGGGTGGAATACTCTGTCCTCTCCCGCCACCTCGAAGCCCTGGATGTCATGCCAAGGGCTCAATGACGTGTACTGCGTGTTGGTGAAATTCACGATAACCTTGTTGCCTTCCACCGTAAAGTCCTTGAATTCAGGGCCTTCGCAAGGCAATGATGACATCCCGTAAGTCCTGTTGAGCGCCAGCAGGGCCAACCGTTCTCCCACTCCGCGTTTCTGACACGGGTGAATCTGGTCCGCTTCATATTCATATACAAGGTCATTGGTGCATACAATTCCGCTGTTCGGAATGAGTTTCACGGCATTGTGCTGTGCCTCTCTTATGCGTGCTCCGGTAGTGCCGTCCCCGCCATATTTCCACGGCGCCAGTTCTACCTCGTAGAACGGAATCTCACCCTGTCCCCACAAATCTCTCCAGATGCTTACCATTTTCGCGAGCCTTTCCGCATAATATCCGTACAGGCCGGCATTGGTCTCGCCCTGGTACCAGAGGAAGCCCTTGATGGTGTAATTGCTTACAGGAACGAGCATTCCGTTGTACATCACATAGGAAGACGTGCAGTTGTACCATCCGCCGGGGTCCTTCTTGGGTTCGTGAGAATTGGACGGTATGGTGTTCTCCTCGAAGGAATATACCACCTCCTTAGGCAACCAACTCTCCACGGCCGAACCGCCCCAGTTGCATGCGACAATGCCTACGGGCACGTCCAGGGCCGAATTCAGCATTGTGGCGAAGTACCATCCTGCAGCAGTGAATTTCATCGCGGTCTCAGGCGTGGTCTCCACCCATTTGCCCTCCACGGTATCCTGCGGAGTCAATGCCCCGGTCTTAGGGATTTTCACTTCCCTGACTCGGTCTTTCCATTTTCCGGCTGTCAATATCGCCTCCTCAGCCCCTTCTATAGGGCATGCATAGAAGCCCTCAAGCGGCATTTCCATGTTCGACTGGCCGCCGCACAGCCATACCTCCCCGATCAGGACATCTGTCAATGTGACAGCTCCGTCATTGTCCGATATGGTGATGCTTTCCTTATTGTAACTCGCTGAAGGTGTGTTTATTGCTACTTTCCATTTGCCGTCTTTGTCTGCGGTGGTGCTGTATTTTTTGCGTGACCAGGAAACCTTTACATTGACCTTCGCGGATGGGGTTGCGGTGCCCCAGATATTGGCGCTGCTCTGCTGCTGCAGGACCATGTGGTCGCCTATGATCTGCGGCAGGCGGATTTTCGCTGTCGCGTCGGTCTGAGTCAATGTCAATGCTGCCGAGACTGCCACGGCAACCAATGAAAACAGGTGCTCTCTCATAATGTATTCAGATTCAGTCGGTTATTTGTTCGATGTCCGTTCTATGATTTCAAGGCACATTCTGCTGTTGTGGTACGGACATTTCCAGAATCCGGCCTTGTCGTCATCCCTGTTGGTAGTGCCGTCCGCCTTCAGGCTCCAGAACCATTCGCCCGAAACCTTGTCCACAATGTGCTCCTTGATGAATTTGTAGGTATCCACGGCTTTTGTCAATGCGTTTTCATCCCCGGAGAGTCCATAGATGTTCAGGTATCCTACGACTGTTTCAGCCTGCACCCACCAGTGCCTGTCAGCATCCACTGCTCCGCTGTCCTTATGGAATTCGTAAAGCATTCCGCCGCCCGGGATGTAGCCTTCCTCGGCTGCGTCTGCGATCTTTACGATGTCCGGCAGAATCTCGTCGATATCCTCCCCGATTACGCTTGCCGCCTCGTGGAGAAGCCAGGACGCCTCGATATCGTGTCCGAAAGAAATGATAGAATATTTGCTGTTCCAGTCATCGTCGAAGAAAAGCTGCAGGTGGCCGGTACTGCGGTCCAGAATCTTCTCCCGGAAAATGTGCAGCAGATTGGCAATCCTCTCCTTCAGCCTTTCATCTCCGCATACCCGGTAGAGATTCGTATATGGCTCAATAATATGGAGATGCGTGTTCATGGTCTTGTGCTCATTCGCATCTTTCTCGCTCAGCCTCATGTCGGCTATCGGCTGCCAGTCTCGGGTCAATGCCTCGAAATAGCCGTTCTTCACATTGTCAAAACTATATTTTTCAATGTCATTGAAAAGTCTGAGCGCGTAGTCCTCCGCCTCTTTGTCCCCGGTCGCGCGTGCATATTCGCTCAGTCCGTAGATGGCGAATCCGAGAGCGTAAATCTGCTTTTTAGTGTCGAGCGGCCTGCCCTGGCTGTCCAGGCTCCAGAAAACTCCGCCGTATTCCTTGTCATAGAAGCGGTCGATGATTTCGCGTTTTGCGCGGGTTGCAGTCTCGATATATTCTTTCTTGCCGAGCACCCGGAAAGCCGCCGAAAATGCCCACAGGATGCGTGCGTTGAGGATGGCTCCTTTCGGAGCGTCCGGGTCTGCGCTTCCGTCGCCGCGGATTCTGCCTATGAATCCACCATGCTCTGTATCAATGCATTGCTGCATCCAGAAAGGCAATATGTTTGTCTCGAGTTCCTGCAGCGCTTCTTTGCGCAAAAAATTCAGTTCAGTGTTCATTTTGATCAATGTTGTTGTCTGCAAATGTACATCATTCGCACGTAGAATGGATGTCGGCAGGGCCCGTTTGTTTAAAATTATTGATAATTGTTAAAAAAGTATCAAAAAATGAATATATTTGCGTGAAAACATAAAAACTGATAACCTTATTTCAGCTATGAGTGAAGTTCTTACGGAAATTACACAATTGTCGGAGCTGGACTGCTTCCATATTGTGGAACGTCACAAGACGGAATTTACATATCCGCTTCATCGTCACAGAGAGTTTGAATTGAACTTTGTGGAGCACGGAGCGGGAGTCAGGCGTATTGTAGGTGACAGTATGGAAACCATAGGGGATTACGACTTGGCGCTTATTGCTGCGGAGAATCTGGAACATGTCTGGGAAAACGGCAACTGCAAGAGCCCGGACATCAGAGAGATAACCATCCAGTTCTCTCCTGATTTCCTTGGAGATGGAATCCTTGCGAAGAACCAGTTCGACTCCATCCGGAAGATGCTCAAGGCGGCAGACCACGGGATTTCTTTTCCGTTGTCCGGAATCATGAAGATATATCCGTATCTCGATACGTTGTCCAATGAGAAAGACCATTTCGTCCAGTTCCTCAAGTTCCTGTGGATTCTGGAAGAGCTTTCGAAGTCGGATTACAAGATATTGGCCAGCAGCTCGTTCGCCCATTCGTCACGTAATCAGGAAAGCCGCAGGGTGACCAAGGTCAAGCAGTATATCAATGACCATTATGCCGAGCAGCTCCGTCTGGAGGACCTGGCGTCAATGGTGGGCATGAGCCCGTCCGCTTTCAGCCGGTTCTTCAGGATGCGCACCGGTAAGCCGTTGTCTGACTATGTTTTGGACATCAGGCTCGGCTATGCTGCGAGGATGCTGGTGGATTCGACCAAGAATATCTCAGAAATCTGTTATGAAAGCGGTTTCAACAACCTGTCCAACTTCAACCGTATCTTCAAGGCCAAACGCGGGATCACGCCGCGTGATTTCAGGGCGCTGTACAAGAAGAACAAGGTAATCGTGTAGGCTTTTTGGCTGATTTATGTCAATATTATATTTGTTTGGAAGATTCTCTCTGGTTAACTTTGCACGGTTTCCGATGTGGGCCGCAGCGCTGAAAAACTGTGCTTGTCCATGCGGAAAAGTGAGAGATAACACTTGAACAAAATATATGAGAAAATCGACATTGACAATCGCATTGGCATTGACACTGGCATCCTGCACCGGAAAATCATCGTTCTGGCGCATTGAAAACGGCAAATTCCAAAGAGGTGACGAGCCGTCTTATTTCCTCGGTACAAATATGTGGTACGGACCGCTTCTGATGTCCGATACTGAAGCTGCAGACCCGGAGCGCGCCTGCGCGGAACTTGATTCGCTTGCGGCATTGGGCGTGACCAATCTGCGTGTGCTTGTGGGTGCGGACGGCCAGCCTGGCGTGAAGTCCAAGGTGGAGCCTGTGCTTCAGACATCTCCGGGAGTCTATGATGAAAAAGTTTTTGTCGGACTGGACCGTTTCCTGAACGAACTCGGCAAACGCGGAATGTCCGCAGTATTGTATATGAACAATGCCTGGGAGTGGTCAGGCGGTTTCGGTCAGTATCTGGAGTGGGCCGGTGCCGGCAAGGCATTGAGTACCAATGATGCTACATGGGATGAGTATCGTGCTTTCACTTCCCGTTTCATGACTGATTCCGTAGCGAAATCATTGGCAGCGGACAATGTCCGCCATATCGTCTCGAGGGTGAATACGGTGACCGGCAAGCCATATAAGGACGATCCTGCGATATTCTCATGGCAGATCTGCAATGAACCGAGATGTTTTTCTGAATCTGACACTGTCAAGGCGGCATTTTACGACTGGCTGTGCGCGACAGCTGCATTGATCAAGTCCATTGACCCTAACCATATGGTTTCCAGCGGCAACGAGGGCAGTTTCGGCTGCGAGGCCGATATGCCTCTTTACGAGAAGATCCATGCCTGCCCGGATATCGACTATCTGACGATTCATATCTGGCCATTCAACTGGACTTGGGCCCGCAAGGATTCGTTGGCTGAGGATTTGCCTGATGCTATTCAGAAGACAAATGAGTATATAGATGCGCATCTTACTGTGGCTCAGAGGCTTGACAAACCTGTAGTGCTCGAGGAATTCGGTTTTCCGCGTGACGGTTTCGTGTTCGCCAAAGGGACTCCGGTTACGCTCAGAGACAGGTATTATGCCAATATTTTCTCACGTCTTGAGGCTTCCGCCAAAGAGGGCGGCCTTCTCGAGGGTGTGAATTTCTGGACTTGGGGCGGACTTGCAGGACAGTCTGCTGAAAACGTCTATTGGCAGAAAGGGGATGATTATTGTGGCGACCCGGCTCAGGAACAACAGGGCCTGAATTCAGTATATCTGTCTGATACATCTACCGTTGCACTTATAAGGGAGACCTGTGCAAATCTCCGCAATACCAGATAATTGAAAAAAATCTAATAATCATGCAGAAAAATCTTTCAGAGAAAATAGGATACGGCTTCGGTGACATGTCGTCATCGATGTTCTGGAAAATCTTTTCCTATTATCTTCCGTTCTTCTACTCCAATATCTTCGGTCTGAGTCTGGCACATGCCGGAACACTTATCCTGGTGACCAAGCTCTATGACGCCGTGTCGGACCCTGTTATGGGACTGATAGCTGACAGGACCAATACGAGGTGGGGTAAATACCGTCCGTACCTTCTGTGGATAGCCGTGCCTTTCGCATTGGCCGGAATCCTGGCTTTCTTCACGCCTCAGACGGACAACTATACCTTCAAGCATATCTACGCATACGTCACCTATATTCTCATGATGACGGTATATACCGCTATCAATGTTCCTTACGGTGCAATGTTGGGAGTCATGTCTGATGACGCGAGGGAAAAGTCAATGTTCTCCTCATTCAGAATGTTCTTCGCCTTCATCGGAAGTTTCGTGGCAATGGGCTCGTTCGAACCGCTTCTCAGACTTCGTGGGGCGATTATGGGCACTCTGCCGCAAAACTGGACCATAGCGGATTCCGCTCCTATGGACTGGACCGTGGCATTGATAATAATAGGCAGCATATGTGCGATTCTCTTCCTGCTTTCTTTTGCGATGACGCGGGAGCATGTGACTGAAGCCCAGATGCAGAAGCAGAACGCAGGAGTGGTAGCTGAGGAACCTGTACGACAGTCGTCAGTCTGGAATGACCTGCGTTGCCTTGTTTCCAACGGGCCGTGGTGGATGTTGCTTGGCGGAGGTATTTCCGTGCTCCTGTTCAACTGTATCCGAGGTGGTGCGGCGGCATATTATTTCGCTGATGTGTTGGGTGTCAATGCGGTATTTACATTGGCCGCCTTCCTTACCGCCGGCGAAATCGCCCAGCTTGTAGGTGTAATCGTGACCGTGCCTGTCTCAGAGAAAATCGGAAAGAAGGCGACCTTCCTGTCTGTCCTCACCATCATCTCCGTACTTAGCGTGATTGTGATGTTCTTGCCTGATACGCCTGCGGGAATGTGGACATTGATGGTGCTCCAAGTGCTGATATGCATCGCAATCGGTATCAATTCGCCTCTGCTTTGGACAATGTTCGCGGATGTTGCGGATTATTCGGAGCTGAAGAACGGCAATGCCTCTACAGGTCTCATTTTCTCCTCATCCTCAATGGCCCAGAAGTTCGGTGCCGCATTTGGAAGCGCCATTGTTCTGTGGGTGCTGATGGCTTTCGGATATGACAATGCAAAGGGCGCCGTACAGACTCCTGAGGCTCTTTCCACCATCAAGGCGCTCATCAGCTGGATTCCTGCAATCGGCTCGGCAGTTGGTATTCTGATAATGTCAATGTATCCTCTGACCGAGAAGAAAATGTCTGAAATCAGGGAGAAACTCAAGGTCGTGAGAGGCGAATAATAAATACAGAGTAAAAAAGTATTTGTTTTTTTATTCTAATACTGTATTTTTGCAGACCGTTTTTGTAACAGGGCGGTCTGCATTTTTTATGCTCTCTGATGCCCTATGGTGATGGTAAATATAAAACTTTAATAGATATGATAATGAAAACTTCTAAATTCGTCATTAGCGCTCTTGCTGTTATGGCAAGCGTACTGGTAACCGTTCCTGCTGCAAATGCACAGGAAAATGGCAATCGCGATGAGAATGGCAAGATTGTACGTGGTTCATATGAAACCAATCGTTTCGGTGACAACTGGTTCATCGGTGTTGGTGCCGGTGTGAACTCCTGGTTGGGCAAGGGTGTTGACGGCAAGGCCGGAATCGCTACCGACATCTATGTGGGCAAATGGATTACTCCTTCAGTCGGTGTAAGAGGCGGCTGGCAGGGTCTCAAGAACAAGGTTGTGGCACAGGACGGCTTCACCGCATGCGAAGGAGCATTCAACTGCAACACGGTTCATGTGGATTTCCTCTGGAATCTTTCCAATGCGTTCAGCGGATATAAGGAGACCAGAACTTGGAATGTAATAGCTTACCCTTCATTTGCTTATATGCGCGCACAGAGCAACAATGAGTTCGGTGTGGGAGTAGGTCTGTTGAACAACTTCCGTCTCTGCAACCGCGTGAACCTCTATCTCGACCTTTCTGTGCTTTCTACCAAGGCAGATTTCCCTCACGTGGCACCAAGGCCTAGTACTCAACTCGGATTCCTTCCGTCTGCCAAATTCGGCGTGGCAGTAAATCTCGGCAAGACAAACTTCAAACGTCATACATCTGTTGTTCCTGCCGTCATTCCTGTTCCTTTCACAGAGGCGCAGTACAATGACCTTCAGGACCGTGTAAATGCTCTCGAGAAAGAGAACAAAGACCTCAAGCAGCAGATTGAAGATCTCAAGAACGCAACACCTGATACTGTTACAGTAACCAAGGCAGGTGACCTCGTTTCTCCTGCTACGCTTTACTTCGAAATCGGCAGCACCAAGCTCTCAGAGCGCGAAGAGGCTCACCTCGATTTCTATGTGAAGAACATTCTCGAGCAGGCTCCTGACAAGGTATTCGTTCTTACAGGTTCTGCCGACAAGGGCACAGGTTCTGCATCCCGCAACCAGTATCTTTCAGAGCAGCGTGTAAACAATGTCAAGAAAGCGCTCGTCGAGAAATACGGTATCTCTGAGGATCACCTCGTAGTAAAAGCCGAAGGCGCTACCAACAACAGGTTCTCTTCAGCTGTCCTCAACAGAGTAGTTACCATCGAATAATTCAGGACATCATCCTGTCTGCATAACAAAAGTCCGTTCTTCCCACGATGAACGGACTTTTTTTTACGTGATAAATATAAAATTGGCAATAATTGCACTTTGTTGCCGATTTTATTCCATTATTCACTCTTTATAACATTCTGCACAGCTTTGCCAAGATCTGTCAAACTGTATTTCTGGTTAGGATGATTTGGTGCCTCATACTTCATTTGTACCAACCCTGATTGTATGGCTGGCTTTAAAGACACCTTGTCAAAGTATTGACGGGACTTGGTTGCAAGCTTGGTTGCAAGTTGCAGTGATTCTTTGGTGTATTCTGATGCGTCGATGCTGATAATGAGGTCTTTAACGTGTTCTGGGATACTAGTTGCAAGCTGGTGTGCTGTTGCTACTAAATGTGTATCAACTATTGACTTTTCATAGCTTTTGGCATCATCTACAATGATAGCACTAAACGCGGTAACCAAGCCAACATTGAATTGCGCAGGTGGATTCTCGTTCTCACGTAGAGCGTCCTGAACTTCAGTAACACCATGATTGAACATGTTTACATAATTGAATGATCGCATCATCTCTGCTATTACGCTGTTACGATAGTCATTAACTAAGGGAAAGTTTTCAGGGCGTGCCTGACCATAAAGCCCACCTGGATTCATTATTTCAATGTGTCTGTCGTATTGATAGATACGTGTAGGCATATTTGACTGGTAATCGCGATGCATGCAGGCGTTCATGCAAAGCTCATGCAAAGCCTTGAAAGGATAGTTCACAACATCCTTTTCACGCAATATGCTGACAGAAATAGGTCGACGAGTCACAATGCCATCACGAATGAAGTTGTCAAGATGAGGCAGGACCTTGTATAGACTGCCCTCGAAACGGCGTTCATTTAGAATTGCTCCAGCATTTGTTTCACCTTTAAACCGAACATACTGTATATATGCTCCGGGCATGAAATACTTCGGATTCTTGCCGAACATGATTAGAGCTGCATTGGTAGGACAATTCCACTGGAGGTTCCAAAGATGCAGAGAGGCCAACTGCTCTTCAAGTGGACGATGATCATTTGCCAGGACACTGGCATCCACGGCACGCGGTAGATATTCCTTAACAATGACATCGACATCAAGGTCATCTAACCTTGCGGCTCTACACGGATAGGTGTCAAATGTAGGAAGGCTTGCAGCACATCGTTCGCTCAATATGCGTTCCTCTTGTGGGGTGGCAATATCTCTTCGAGGACCGATGCGAATAAAGGTACGACCACGATAACGAACAGGAGTATCAAAAGATGGAGTTACTTCGACGACAAGGACATCTCCATCAGGAGTGCTAACCTTTTCCGTGGTCATCATCGGCAATGGCAGAATGTTACCATCTGAGCGTATACCACTGATCTTCTTCATCAGGGCATCGTCAACGGACAATCCGCAGATTTTTCCATTGTCAAGCACGCCTATAAGCAGGTAGCCTTTTTTTCGAGATCCTGGAAGATCATTGGCAAAGGCACAGATAGCCTCTTGGAACTTGTCCATGTTTCCAGTAGAGACCGTCCTTTCTATGCGGTAGTTTTCATCAATAGTCAGAATTTTATGTAGTTCTTCTTGTGTCATAGTCGCACATCTTTTCATTCGTTTGTAAAGATAATCGATTATTTGATTCGTTTTGAATTTTTAGATGGAATCCGTGTCGTTTCTTTAGTAAAATTTATGGTTGATATTGAAAAAGACGCATGTTTTCTTATCGTAGTTTTTTTTGTGCTGCGATTTGAGTAATTTTGCGTGTTTTGGAATTATAGATTATGAGATTACCTGCAGAATGGGAGAAACAGAGTGGAGTCCAGCTGACTTGGCCGGATGAGACTACTCCGTGGTATGAACTGGACAAGGTTCAGGAATGTTATGCGAAGATAGCTTCGGCCGTGCTTGAGACAGAGGAACTTCTGATAGTTACGACATCGGTGGAGAAGACTGCCGCGAGACTGACGGAACTGTCTGATGTCCTGCATTTGGACATTGACATTGACAGAATCCATTTCGCGCAGTGCGAAATCAATGACACCTGGGCGCGTGACCACGGCGGAATTTCGGTCTATGGGGACAATGGTGAGAAATATCTCTATGATTTCGTGTTCAACGGCTGGGGCCTCAAGTTCGCTTCAGACAAGGACAATCAGATAACCAAGACGATATTCTTCGAGAATGTTTTCGCTCAGGACGTGGCCTGCGTGGATATGAGACCGTTCGTATTGGAAGGGGGAAGCATTGACTCTGACGGGCAGGGAACTCTTCTTACCACGAAGGAGTGCCTGTGCTCGCTCAACAGGAACGAGTATCTTGAACAGGAGGAGATCGAAGGCGAACTGAAGCATGCATTCGGTCTTGAGCGGGTGATATGGCTGGAACATGGCGGTATCGCAGGCGATGATACTGACAGTCACGTGGATATCATGGCCAGATTCTGTTCCCCGGATACGATTGCCTATACGCAGTGCGAGGATGAGTCGGATGAGAATTACGCGGAACTGCACGCTATGGAAGAGCAGTTGAAGACGTTGAGGACTCTGGACGGGAAGCCTTATAAGTTGGTGCCGCTTCCGCTGCCTGATGCTCTGTATCTGGATGACTACAGATTGCCTGGTTCTTATGCCAATTTCTTGATTATCAATGGCGCAGTACTCGTTCCTGGCGCTGACTCCCCTAATGATGAGATCGCCAGGAAGAGACTTCAGGAAGTGTTCCCCGACAGAACGGTGAAAGTCATAGATTGCAGGCCGTTGCTTTCTGGACACGGCGGACTTCATTGCGTGACAATGCAGTTCCCTGAAGGCTGGTTGGCTCAATAAGGTTAATGGAAATTTAAAAAATACAGATATGTCAAGAATTCTTAAAGTGGGAATGGTGCAGCAGTCTTGCGGAAAGGACATTGCTGCCAATATCGCGAAGCTGGAAGCGAATATCCGAGACTGTGCAGCCAAAGGAGCGCAGCTGGTGGTGCTTCAGGAACTTCATAACAGCGTTTATTTCTGCCAGACGGAAGAGGTAGCATTGTGCGACCTCGCGGAGCCGATACCTGGCCCATCTACAGAGAAGTTCGGTGCCCTCGCCAAGGAACTGGGAATCGTACTGGTGCTCTCTCTGTTCGAGCGTCGTGCACCGGGTATTTATCACAATACCGCAGTAGTTATGGAAAAGGACGGCACTATCGCAGGGAAGTATCGCAAGATGCATATTCCTGATGACCCTTGTTTCTATGAGAAATTCTATTTCACTCCTGGTGACATAGGTTTCAAGCCGATCCATACTTCTGTCGGTGACCTTGGCGTTCTCGTCTGCTGGGACCAGTGGTATCCGGAAGCAGCCCGTCTCATGGCATTGAACGGAGCCGACATTCTTATCTATCCTACAGCCATCGGAGGCGTCGGCACTGACTGCAAGGAAGAACAGGAGATGCAGCGTCAGGCTTGGCAGCTCGTCCAGCGCGGACATGCAGTGGCCAACGGACTTCCGGTGATTACGGTGAACCGTGTAGGCCACGAGGATGATCCGTCAGGCAATACCATTGGTCTGGATTTCTGGGGATATTCCTTCGCCACAGGTCCGCAGGGCGAAATCCTTGCACAGTTTGATACTGAGCACGAGGAAAACAAAGTCATCGATATTGACCTTGACCGCACTGAGTACGTGCGCCGGGGCTGGCCGTTCCTCCGCGACCGCCGCATCGATGCCTACGATCCAATTCTCAAGCGCTACGGAAAATAGTGACATCTAACGAATAGCATCTACGAAAAAGACCGACCAGAAAACCTGGCCGGTCTTTTTGAAATAGTGATGTGCAGGCTGTGGCGGCCATCACAGCCCTGTCATATAACCATTATTTACACCAGCGGTCAAGCCAGTCGAAGTACTCGCGATGCCAGAACAGGGCATTCTGCGGCTGGAGAATCCAGTGGCATTCCTCCGGGAACATGATCAGCTTGGACGGAACACCCATCATCTGAGCACAGTTGAAAGCCGCCATACCCTGATCGTACGGAATACGGAAATCCATGCCGCCGTGGATGCACAGAATAGGAGTGTTCCATTTGGTTACATTCTCGGAAGGACTGTGGGCATAGTGCCTTTTGGCCTTGGCATTGTCACTCCACGGAGAACCGCCCTGCTGCATGCCGCCGAAAGTCTTTCCGTCACCGGCAGGGCCCATCTGGCCAGGCGTATAGGAGTATTCCTCAAGACCGCCGTTGTCCCAGTTGCAGAACCACATCTCCTCAGTTTCGCCATACATATATTTCTCATCGAAAATGCCGGCATGGGCGATAAAGCAGTCGAAAGTATTCTCGTGGACACCTGCAAGGTAATACACGGAATATCCGCCATAGGATGCACCACATGCAGCCATCTTTCCGATATAAGGCTCAGCCTTCAGCTCTCTCGCGGCAGCAAGGTAGTCCTGGATATTCAGACCGGAATAGTCACCTGAAATCTGTTCGCACCAGTCCTGACCGAAAGCCGTAGTGCCACGCCTGTTAGGCATGACCACCACATAACCCTGCGCAGCCATAAGACGGTAGTTCCATCTGTAGGACCATGACTGGCTCAATGTCCCCTGAGGACCGCCGAGACAGATCAGAATCGAAGGATAAACCTTGGTCGAGTCGAACTGAGGAGGGTACATTACCCAAGTCAGCATATCCTTTCCGTCCACAGTCTTCACCATCCTCGCCTCCATCGTATCAGGTGCAAGCTGCGACAGGATGTGACCGTTCTCGTCAGTTAACTGGCGGCTTTCGCCGGATTTTCCGTCAATGCTGACAAGCTCGGTAGGGAAGTCCATACTGCACCAGCTTGCAAGCAGAGTAGTATTGTCATCATCCTTCAGGACAGCGAATGGCGAATCGTAGTCGCACCACACGTCAGGAGCCGTGATTCTGCTGATATTTCCGTCAATGTCAGACTTGAAGACGCCCTGGACACCTTCTGCAAGAGCATTGAAATAGATGTTGCGGGAATCCTCATCCCAGAGAGGACCGGCCGCATTGTATTTGAAATCAGCAGTCAGGTCACGGATGTTGCTGACAGAACCGTCAGCGAAATCAGCAGCCATAAGCCTTACCTTGTCAGCCTCATATCCGTCGCGGGCCATGCTCAGCCATACGATGGACTTTCCGTCAGGACTCCAGAGCGGATTGGTATCATATCCGCCGCCCATCGGAATCACCTGGCATTCACCTGTTCCGGTATCGTAGATGTAAATCTCGGTATTCGTACTGAATGCATATTCCTTCCCCGTTTTCTTCTTGCATGAATAGGCAATGTACTTTCCGTCAGGTGACCAGTCCAGCTGCTCCAGACCGCTGAACGGCTCCGTAGGCAGTTCGTACAATTTGCTTTCACCCGCCAAGATATCTGTGCTGTTCTCCCTGGTGATTCCTTTGCTGAAATCAGCAATGAAAGTGTGAGGCAGTTCAGTAACCCAGTGGTCCCAGTGGCGGTACATCAGGTCTTCGGCAACATAAGCGGAAGCCTTGTCCAGAGCCGGGTCTGAATCTTTCGGAGTCTTTACGTCGCTGTGTATATAACTGACATACAGCACTTTGCTTTCGTCTGGGGAAAACTTGAACTCACCGACGCCTTCCTTTACGTCGCTGATCTGCTGTCTCCTCACAAGTGAAGGCTTTTCTCCGGAGAGCCCGCGTACATCAGCTTTCCAGATCTGCCCGCCCTGGACATATGCGACGGACTTGCCGTCATTGCACCATCTTGCACAGCTTATGCTTTTCCCGTCTCTGGTAAGCTGTCGGGGCGACGTGCCGTCAGCATTGACAAGAAAAAGATTCCTGCAGCTGCGGTTATCCGCAATGGATGTGTAGCTTACACCGTAGAGAATGGTTTTCCCGTCAGGGGAGAGTTGCGGGTCAGACAGCCTTCCGAAAGCGAGAAGAGCCTCGGGAGTCATTTTCCCGTCTTTGATTTCGATTTTGGATGGCCCGATATAGCCTTCCGATGTTTTGTCACTTGTACAGTTCATTGTCAGTAAAGCGCTGATTGTCAATGCGGCCAGGCCGCCAGATTTTATTGTTCCTTTCATCTGTATAGATTTTTCAACTTATTTTGCTGTAGTCCTTGTGGAAGTATTTGTCTTTTCTGAGCTCCTGAGTCAGCAGGTAGTTCCTAGGCTGGGACAAGTCAGGGTCCTGCTCCAGAACACGTGCGGCATAGTCCCTTGCCTCAGAAAGGATGCCTCCGTCCTTGGCCAATGATGCGATGGACAGTTCAATCGGCAGTCCGCTCTGCTGAGTCCCTTCCAGGTCTCCAGGCCCGCGCATTTTCATATCCTCCTCAGCGAGAACGAACCCGTCCTCCGTCTGGCAGAGCAGGTCGATCCGCTTTTTCGACTCATCACTGAGCTTGTCCGGACGCACGAGGATGCAGTAGGATTCCCCGCCGCCACGGCCGACCCTTCCCCTCAGCTGGTGAAGCTGGCTCAAGCCGAAACGTTCAGGACTCTCGATTACCATCACCGTGGCATTCGGCACATCCACACCCACTTCAATCACAGTAGTGGAAACCAATATGTTCGCCCTTCCCGCCACGAAAGCATTCATGTTGAACGACTTGTCTTCGTCGCTCTGCTGCCCGTGGACTATCGCTACCTTGTAAGGCGGGAAAGGAAAGGCCTCCACGACCTCCTCGTATCCGCTTTCCAGATTCTTGTAATCCACCTTGTCATTTATGAATATCATAGGATAGACGATGAAAGCCTGCCTTCCTGCCGCTATCTGGTCGCGGATGAACTGGTAAAGGTGAAGCCTTTTCCTTTCCGTGATCTGAATGGTCTGCACCGGCTTCCTTCCCGGAGGCATCTCATCAATCACGGAGACGTCCAGATCACCGTACAGCGTCATTGCCAATGTCCTCGGAATCGGAGTCGCGGTCATCACGAGAATATGCGGAGGGACACCGTCAGGGCATTTGCGCCATAGCCGGGAACGCTGCTCCACACCGAATCTGTGCTGCTCGTCAATGATGGCAAGGCCCAGTCTGCTGAACACCACATTGTCCTCAATCAGCGCATGAGTGCCGACAATGATGCCTGTTTTCCCCTCAGCGAGGTCCGCGAGAACCTGCCTCCTTTCTGCAGTCCTGGTCGTTCCTGTCAGAATCGAAACATTTACTCCGGTATCCTTAAGGTACTTGACAATGTTTGTATAATGCTGTCTTGCAAGCACTTCCGTAGGTGCCATCAGGCAAGTCTGATATCCGTTCCCGTATGCGAGCAGGGCAGAAAGCACCGCCACCATCGTCTTTCCGGAGCCCACATCTCCCTGCAGCAGCCTGTTCATCTGCTTGCCGCTCATCATATCTGAACGAATCTCCTTGATGACGCGCTTCTGCGCCCCAGTGAGGCTGTAAGGCAATCCGTTGTAACAGACATTGAACGCATCCCCGACTTTCGGCATCAGGATACCGTGCTCGTTTCTGCTCCGTATATATTTCTGTTTCAGCAGAGAAAGCTGGAGATAGAACAGTTCCTCGAACTTGAGCCTGTACTCGGCCTTCTTCAGCGCATAGACATCCTTCGGGAAATGGATATTGTTCAATGCGAAGGTCAATGACACAAGGCCCTTTTCCTTGATGACATATTCGGGCAATGTCTCAGTGACTTCGTTTACCGCTACATTGAGGGCCTCGGCCATGATCCTGTTTATCACCTTTCCGGTAATTCCGGCATTCTTCAGCTTTTCGGTGGACGGATAGACTCCCGTCATTGTCCCGGACTGGCACCCGCTTCCCGGATCGTCAATTTCCGGATGGACCATATTCACCCGCCCGTTGAACAATGTCGGCTTTCCGAAGAAAATGAACGTCCTTCCTGTCTGGAGCTTGGAAATCATATATTTGATGCCCTTGAAGAACACCATTTCCATCTGTCCGGTATCGTCTGCGACCGTCACGCATAAACGGCTGATGGAACCGGGCTTGGGCGAATCGATGTCCACAGTCTTTCCGCTTTTGTCCAGCAAAGTGCATGAAACTACCTTACCCATCACCTGAACCGACGCGCTGGTAACCGGCACGCCTGCGATGGGAACAATCACGCTTCTGTCAACGTATTTGTACGGATATACTCTTATGAGTTCGCTGACCGTACCTGCACCCAATTCGGATTCCAGAAGTTGAGCACGTTTCGGCCCGACTCCTTTCAGAAACTGGATTTCAAGTTTGCGGTCTTTCTGCATTGTATATTATTCAATCTGCTGTCTGCCAGGACGTTCCGGTCTGCCCTCATCTACAGTGCGCTCGTGCATCTTTCCTGCTTCGAGACGGTCGTATGCCACTCTGTGCTTGTAGATGTCGATGGCTGCGTAGATGGAAGACATCATGGACATCGGGTCTGCCTCGTCGCGTCCTGCCATTCCGTATGCGGTTCCATGGTCAGGAGACGTACGCACGACAGGAAGTCCTGCAGTGAAGTTCACGCCGTCTTCGAAATCGAGAGCCTTGAACGGAGCAAGTCCCTGGTCATGGTACATTGCCAATGTCGCGTCGAATTTGCTGTAGTTGGCAAGTCCGAAGAAGCCGTCCGGAGAGTAAGGACCGAAAGCCATGATGCCTTCGTCATTGGCAGCTTTCACGGCCGGTGCAATGATTGTCTGCTCCTCGTCTCCGAGCAGTCCGTCGTCGCCACAGTGCGGATTCAGGCCGAGCACGGCGATTTTCGGCTTCGTGACACCGAAGTCACGTTTCAGGGAAGCGTTCATCAGCCTCAACTTGGTGAGAATCTTCTCGGAGGTGATGCTGGACACTACATCCTTAAGAGGAATGTGGCCTGTAACGACAGCAATCTTCAACTGGCTGCTGATCATGAACATAGCCACGTCGCTTACTCCGAATGCCTGCTTGAGATACTCGGTGTGGCCGGTGAAGCCGAAGCCCGCATTGGTCATCGCCCTCTTGTTTATAGGTCCTGTGACAAGCACGTCGATATCTCCGTTCTTGAGGTCCTCTACAGCCTTGTCGAGAGCCGTGATGGCGCATTTTGCCGATTCAGGAGAAGGCTGGCCCGGCTCCACATAGACATTGTCCGGAAGACAGTTGAGAATGTTGATCTTCTTGGGCTTGGCCTCTGATGCTGAATTGATTACGTAAGTGTCGAGCTGCTCCAGATTGTGGATGAGCTTGCGGTAGAAACCGAAAATCTTGGAGGAACCGTATATGACAGGCGTGAAACTGTCCAGAATTCTGGCATCTGCCAATGCCTTGATTATTACTTCATATCCGATTCCGTTACCGTCTCCCTGTGTGATTCCGACGGTCAATTTATTGTTGATCATATTTTTCCTTTAAAGTATATATTCAGTCAAATTTAGCAATATTTTTCTGTTTTAGAACAGTGTTCCCTCATTATTTGCGGAAGCCTCATAGCCTTCATCCACCGGCAGCGTCTCATTGCGGGAGACTGCGCCTGCCCCGGCATTCACCGCCAGTTCATCGCATCTCTCGTTCTCAGGATGGCCTGCGTGCCCTTTAAGCCAATGAAATACCACGTGGTGCTGCCTGTAGATGTTCAGGAACCGCTTCCACAGATCCGGATTCTTGACTTTTGCGAAATCCTTGCGCACCCAGTTGTTCAGCCAGCCCTGATTTATGGCATTGACCACATAGGAAGAGTCGCTCCAGATTTCGATGTCGGCATTTTTCCATTTTATGGCTTCGAGCCCGGTGATGACCGCGAGAAGTTCCATGCGGTTGTTGGTGGTCCGTATGAATCCGCCGCTCAGTTCCTTGTAGAGAGGCCCGCATTTCAGGACCACGCCGTAGCCTCCGGGGCCTGGATTGCCGCTGGAAGCACCGTCAGTGTACATATATATCTTAGGATATTGTCTGTCCATCTATAGTGTCTTATGTTGTAATGTCAATGTCATCAGAGGGGGCGTAGGACCGCACCCTTGTAATGCAAAGATACTCAGATTATATAATTCTTTCGTCATTTACTTTCAAATTACTTCCAAAATAGATAACTTTGCCTACTAATCCGGTTATAATTACATTGACTTTAATTTTAAACTGTATATGAAAAAAATCCGCTTGTCTTTGTGCGTTAGTGCGTTAGCGCTGTCTTTGGCTCTTTCGTCGTGCGGCTCGAAAACATCAAGAAACATCAATTATCTTCAGGATGCTACGAAGGACACCACGATGACAATGAAAAGCGAACTCGGTATTCTGGTTCAGCCTAAGGATATGATATCCATCGTGGTTTCCAGCAGAAATCCGGAGTTGTCCGCAATGTTCAATCTTACCAATGTGAGCTATCAGGCCGGTGCAGAAACTTCTGCGACAGGTGGTTATCAGCGACTTATGGGATATTCCGTGGATAGTGACGGCAATATCGAGTTCCCGATAGTGGGCAAGATCAATGTCGCAGGACTTACCCGCTGGCAGGTGTCAGAAAAAGTCAGAAACGAACTCATTGCACGAAATCTTCTTAAAGATCCGGTAGTGACCGTGGAGTTCCTGAACTTCAAGATTTCCGTAATCGGCGAGGTGACAAGGCCTGGCACATATTCCATTACGGGTGACAAGATTACGCTTCTGGAGGCATTGAGCCTTGCAGGTGACCTCACCATATATGGCCGCAGGGACAAGGTGTCCGTGGTACGTGAACTTAACGGAAAACGCAATATCTACTTCGTGGACATCCGTTCAGTCGATCTGTTCAATTCTCCAGCCTATTACCTTCAGCAGAATGACGTGGTGATGGTAGAGCCGAACAGAGTGCGTGCCGGCCAGTCCACTGTCAATGAAAACAATCTCAGGTCCGCTTCCTTCTGGGTATCGATGGGCTCTTTCGGCGTGACCATCGCCAACCTGTTCATCGCAGTATCGAATTCCAAGAGCAAATCCGGCTCTAAAAACTGATATACATAATCAAGATAAATAAAGATTGTTATGCCAATAGACAATAATCTCGATAACAGACCGTCACAGGTCAGAAATGAAGAAGAAAACGATCTTCTCAACCTTGCTGACCTCTGGTCAATGATTTGGGACAACAAGTGGTGGTATGTGCTGTCAGTTGCCATCTGCCTCTGTTTCTCAGTATTTTACCTGTATCGCACAGCCTCCAGCTATACACGTACTGCGAAGGTGATGATAGACGATACCAATGAGAATTCAGCGTTGAGGGACCTCGCGTCGTTTACAGGAGGTGTCAGGTACAGAAGTATGAACGGCTCCAATGTCTATAATGAGATAGAGGCGATTTCGTCTCCAGACATTATGCAGACCGTGGTCAAGCGCCTCGGACTCGAGACTACATACGTGGAGAAGCAGTTCCTCCGTTCGAGAGAAAAATTTACTGATTCTCCGATAGCCCTCGTTCTTGCAGGAGACAACAACGCTTCTGCTTTCTCTTTCGAGATTGTCAATGAAAAAGACAGCACATTCGTGATCAAGGATTTGGCGGTTGCCGGTGAAACTATCAAGCATACAGAAAAAATCACCGGAAGACTCCGCGACACCATATCTACACCTGTAGGCAAGATTGTCATTGTCCCTACGGAATTCATTGACAAGTGGAAAAAGCCTATGCGTGTCAGCTGGGTAAACTCCGCAAAGTTGGCCAAAGCATACTGCAAGGGCGTTACAGTGGCATTGTCCGGAAAGGAATCCACCGTTATCGTGCTTACGATGAAGGACCGTTTCCCGTCCAGGGCAGATGCTGTGCTCAGGACATTGATAGATGTCTATAACGAGCATTGGGTAGAGAACAAGAACCGTTCTGCAAGAAATACTACGGCCTTCATAAATGACCGTCTGATCGTCATCGAGAAGGAATTGGGCGGCGTAGAGGAAAACCTCAAGGATTACAAGTCCTCTCACAAGATCACCGACATAAGGTCTCTTTCTGCAGCATATCTTGAGGAGTCCACAGAATACAAGGCCAAGTCCTTTGATGTGAACAACCAGCTTGCTATCGCCAAGTTCATCAAGGAGTATCTGGAGAACCCTGCGCATTCAGGTGCGCTTATCCCGGCGAACTCTGGATTGACCAGCACGACGGTCGAGGCGCAGATCAAGGAGTACAACAACCTGGTGCTCAACCGTGACCGCTTTGCAAATGAGAGCAGTGACAACAACCCTCTGGTATCAGACCTCAACACGTCCATCGCTGCATTGAAGATAGCCATCAACCGCTCGGTTGAAAACCTGATTTCCACACTGCAGCTCCAGGCCGACCAGCTCGAGTCAGAGGAGAACCTGATAATGTCCCGCATTGCCAATACGTCAGGGCAGGAACTGCAGCTTCTCTCCATCGAGCGTCAGCAGAAAATCAAGGAAGAACTCTATATTTACCTCCTGAAGAAGAGAGAGGAGAATGAAATCGCCAGTCTTGTCAATGTCGGCAATACCCGTATGGTCATGGCCCCTAACGGAAATGACCTTCCGGATTCTCCGAGAAAGCAGATGATTCTGCTGGTCGCTCTCGTCCTCGGATGCGGAATTCCTTTCGGAGTCTTCTTCCTCCTCAAGCAGCTGGATACAAGAGTCAAGTGCAAGTCTGACGTGGCTTCACTCAAGATTCCGTTCCTTGCCGAGATTCCTCAGATAGGTAAAGGCGCAGGACTCATCAACCGTCTCCGCAAGAAGATGTGCGACGATACCAATACCAGGATCGTGGTAGAGCCATCTAACAGGAACAGCATCAATGAGGCGTTCCGTGTGCTCCGTACCAATATGGACTTCATGACGTCAAACCATAAGGGATGTCACAGGATGATGGTAACTTCATTCAATCCTAATGCCGGCAAGACGTTCGTGATAATGAATATGGCTGCGACTATGGCATTGAAGGGCTCGAAGGTGCTGCTTATGGACCTCGACCTCAGGAAGGCTACTCTGGGCAAGGCACTGGACCATAACAAATCCGGAATTTCCGCTTACCTGAACGGTAAAGTGGACAGCATTGTCACTGAAATCCAGCATCTTAGAGATAATCTGGATCTGCTTTCAGTGGGCGCTCTCCCTCCTAATCCGGCAGAGCTTCTGGTATCAGACAGGTTCGCGAAGATGATGGAAGACCTTTCCGCAAGGTACGATTACATCTTCATGGACTGTGCGCCTGTGGACATTGTAGCTGATACGACCATCATTGCGAAATATGCCGACTTTACAGTGTTCATCATCCGTGCTGGTCTGTTCGACAAGAGGTCGCTTCCTGCTGTAGATGAACTGTACGAAAGCGGAGTCTATAACCATACGGCCCTGATTCTCAACGGAGTCGATGTTCATACCCATGCTTATAGATATGGCTATGGTTATGGTTATGGCTACGGTTATGGCTATGGCTACGGCAACGACAGTACCAAATAAAAGTCTCTGACATGTTCGGATTTTTCAATAGCCGCTGCTCCCTGGATGAGTCAGGCTTGCTTAAAGGGTTTGTGGACAATCATTCACACGTTCTATATGGCGTGGATGACGGTGTCAGGACATTGGAAGAGTCGCTCAAGATTCTGACATTGATGGAGGAGGCCGGAGTGCGCAAACTCTGGTGTACTCCTCACATTATGGAGGATGTCCCGAACAAGACACAGGACCTGAAAGACAGATTCGAACAACTGAAAGAGGCGTGGAAAGGAAGTGTGGAGCTTGAGCTCGCTTCGGAAAACATGATTGACAATCTTTTCGTCGAGCGCCTGGCGAAGAAGGACTTCCTGCTGCATGGCGAGAACAAATTGCTTGTGGAGACGTCCACCTGGGCGGCTCCGCTTGACTTCTGGAATATCATTGACAATATATTCGATGCCGGATATATTCCGATTATCGCCCATCCTGAAAGGTATGGCTATATGAAGATGGAAGATTATTCGCGTCTCATGGAAAAAGGAGCGCTTCTCCAGATGAACCTCGCATCGATAATCGGTGTCTATGGCGAGACAGTGGCAAAAAGGGCGCAGAACATGCTTTCCAAGGGAATGTATTCAATGACAGGAACGGATTGCCACAGGTTTCGTGCGCTCGAAGGCCAGGTAGCCTGCAAGATCCTTTCCAAGAGCACTGTTTCGATGCTTTCGAAAATAATGACCTTATAGATTGGGAATTGACATTACAAGAAAAGATGTGACGTGGAGTTATGTCGCCAAACTGTTCCAGATAGGTTCCGGACTGGTGACATTGCCTCTCATATTGCATCTTCTCACTTCCGAAGAGGTCGGAATGAACTACCTGATGCTGACGGTAAGTTCTATCGTGGGCCTGATGGATTTCGGTTTCTCGCCTCAGTTCGGAAGGAATTTCACCTACGTGAACAGCGGGGCCAAGACACTTTGTCGGGAAGGAGTCAGTAACGAAAGCTCCTCTGATGTGGATTGGCACCTGATGTCCGTGCTGATCAGCACAGCCCGTTATGTCTATAGAAGGCTTTCAGTGCTTGCGCTGATGGTGATGCTGACATTCGGTACAGCCTATATATGGTATCTTACAGAAGGCTTTACCAATGTCGCCAACTCCCTGCCTATCTGGATATTGTACTCGTTCTCCACGTACTTCAACATCTATTTTTCCTATTATTCCAGCCTTCTGACCGGAAGCGGGATGATACGCGAGTCCTCCCAGGCGGCAATCCTTTCCAAATCCGTCTATCTGGTTCTCTGCACCATCTTCCTGCTGTCGGGGTGGGGACTGTTTGCAGTAGTGGCCGCGAACTTCATTGCCCCGTTCGCTTTCCGCTATTTCGCATATAAGAAGTATTTCACGCCGGAATTGAAGGCGAAACTGGATGCCGGCCCGGTCACCAGAAAGGAAATCCGCGAAACATTCAGCGTGATCTGGTACAATGCCAAGAAGCTCGGTATCAATTTCGTAGGCGCCTATGCCGTGAACAAGATGGGTATGTTCATCATCGGCTTTTTCCTGCCGCTTGCCACAATCGGTTCGTACGGTCTTCTTACCCAGCTCACTACAATTGTCACCGGCATTGCCAATACCCTCTTCGTCACATATTTGCCGAAAGTCTCGAACCTGCGGGTATCAGGGGACAGGGCAGCGTTGAAAAAGACGATTTCCTATACCATGGTCACCGGACAGATCATCCTGCTTGCAGGTGCATTGGGCATCATCTTTGTCGCTCCGCCGCTGCTTTCGCTCATAAAGTCGAGCACCCAGCTGCCTTCCCTGGCCATCTGTGTCCTGTATATCCTGATCATGTCGCTGGAACTGAACCATTCTGAATGTGCTTCGGTAATTTCCACCGACAACAGAGTTCCATATGTGGTCCCAAGCCTGGTATCAGGCGGAGTAATCGTGGCTATGACATTTGTAGTGCTGAGATTCACCACGCTCGGACTGTTGGGAGTCGTCCTCGTGCAGGGAGTCGTGCAGGCCGCGTACAACAACTGGAGATGGCCGCTGTGGGTTTTCCGCGAACTGGACATGTCAGTAGGGGAGTTCTACCGCACAGGAATCATATCACTTTATCAATCAGTCTCTTCGTTATGGAAATCAATGCTGAAGCGTGCCTGAATCAGAAAAATAACCTGAACCGTCTGGCGGAGTCGGGAGTGAAACTGATAAAAGGTGGAGTCAATGTCACTGCTCCCCGTTTTTCCATAGTTGTTCCGACGTACAAGCGTCTGGAAACGCTGAAGGACACCGTGACCTCTGCATTGACCCAGAAAACTGAGGTCCCGTTCGACGTGATAGTGGTCGAGGACAATCCTGAGCCTGATTCTCCGATATGCAGGTATCTGACGGCATTGGATGACGACAGGCTTTCGTACTACAGAAATGAGAAGAATCTCGGTCTCGTGGACAATTTCAACAGGGCCGTGTCCCTCTCTGATGCGCCTTATGCCGTGCTTGTACATGACGACGACTATCTGCTCCCGGACTATATAGAAAGCATTGACAAGGTTATAGCATTGAAGAACGAGGCTGACATCATCTGTCCGGCTCCCGTCAAATGGCTGGAGTACAAGGGCGAACCGGCACCTGTCGTTCAAGAGGAGCATAAACAGTATCCTTTATGGAAGCCATTGTCAGACTGGGAACCGTTCTGCAGGCTGTTTGCGCCTACCGGTGTCACATTCCGTAAAGAGGCTTTCATGCGCTCCGGCGGCTTCGATTCGATGTCAGGACCGTCCACTGACCTTTATTATATAGTAAGGGTAGGGAAGTCCCTTAACTATTACCGCTATGAAAAGCCGCTTTTCGTCTATCGCTGGTCAGAGAATGAGTCAATGAAATTCTCCACAAGGGCTGATTTCATCAATGCCGGTTATCCTCTGCGGAAATATATCCTGTCCGAGAACAAAGTGTGTCAGGCCATAGCCGGACCGCTTCTCAAACGGTATTGTGACAAGACATTGACCGCAATCCGCCGCGATTTCCCGAACGAAAAATACGACGGAATCGGTCTTCCTCTTCCGAAAAACCGGTTCGACGCATGGTATTGCAGAAAATTTACTGATGCAGTAGCCGGACTGCTGCTGCTCAGACGCTGGTTCTACGTCAAGATCTGACCTTGTTGTACTCTTCCAGAGCGGCACGCAGCACTATCAGGGCCCTCTTCAAGTCCTTCTTGTTCAGCACATAAGCCATCCTGACCTCATTCCGCCCGAGACCGGGTGTGGCATAGAAGCCGGCCGCAGGAGCCATCATTACGGTCTCCCCGACATATTCCGGCTCTTTTACTTCAGGTCCCGGCAATGGACTGTCGAAATGGATGCCTGTTTCTTCTTCCGGGGTTTCTTCCGCATTTTCTCTCCAACAGAAGTCCGTCAGACACCATTGGCAGAAATCTTCAGCGTCTTCCACAGGGAGTTTTGCCACAGTATAGAAAGCGCCCTGAGGAACAGGAGAATATACGCCCGGAATCTCATTAAGCCCCTTGATGAAGAAATCCCTTCTGGAGCGGTATTCGTCGAAGCACTCCTTGGAATAGAGTTCAGTGCCTTCAATCGACGCCTCTGCCACTATCTGCCCGAGAAGCGGCGGGCTGAGTCTCGCCTGACAGAATTTGAGGACGGCTGTTCTCACTTCGGCATTCCGCGTCACCACCATACCGATTCGGATACCGCATTCGGAATAGCGTTTTGACACCGAATCCACGACTATCACATTGTCCTCAATCCCGAACAATGTCAATGCTGATATGTACGGCTCGTCGGTATATACGAACTCCCTGTAAACCTCGTCAGCGATGAGGAACAAATCGTGTTCTCTCACAAGTTCTCTCAACTGGAACAGTTCTTCCGGAGAGTAGAGGTAACCGGTAGGGTTGTTCGGATTACAGATGAGGATAGCCTTGGTCTTGTCAGTGATGGCGTTCTTGAAATCTTCGGCGGATGGCAGCGCGAACCCGTTTTCAATCCTGGACGTGACTGCTTTTACCGTGAGTCCGGCAGCCTTGGCGAAACTCAGATAGTTCGCATAGCCAGGTTCAGTGATAATCACTTCGTCGCCCGGGTCGAATACGGAGAGAAACGTCGCAAGCAACGCCTCAGAGCCGCCTGCAGTGACGATGATTTCGTCAGAGGACAGGTCAATGCCGAATTTCCGGTAGTAGTTCCGGAATTCTTCACGCAGGGAAGATGTGCCCTGACTCGGGCTGTACTCCAGCGTTTTCCTGTCAATGTTCTTGAGTGCGGTCAATGCCTTTTCCGGTGTCGGAAGATCCGGCTGGCCGATATTCAGATGATAGACTTTAAGTCCACGTTTCTTGGCATCTTCCGCGAACGGAGCCAGTTTGCGTATTGGTGAAGCAGGCAGTGCCGCTCCTCGTTTAGATATCTTAGGCATCTTTTTGTGGTTAATGTGTGGCTAATTTAACGTTTTACCACATCATTTCCAATAGTGTCTCAGATTTCTTTCAGCGCAGCCGTCAGCCTGTCATTGTTCTCACTGCTACGTACTGCAATGCGCACATACTGAAGTCCCTCCATGCTCTTTTTCAGGCTGCAGTCCTTGATGAGAAATCCTTTTTCCAGGAGCATGCTTGACAGAGAAGAAGATGTAAACGGCTGTCTGACTTCGCACATGATGAACGGAGCCTCTGACGTGACAGGCCGCAGATATGGAACAGTGCACAATTCATTGAAGAATCTCTGCCTTTCCTCCTTGACCTTGCTGCAGGACACATTGTAGGCCTTTTCGTATTTCCCGTGGATCTGCAGGTAGAATTCGGCGATGGAGTTTATGTTCCAGATGCTCGCATCCGCCTTCACCCTGGCTATCAGTTCCTTGTCGGACGATGCCAGAATCCCGATACGCAGACCCGGCACCCCGCATGAAGAAGATATGTCCTTCATCACATACAGTCCGGAGTATGAGTCCAGCATATCATTGTTCATCAGGCAGTTGCCTGAATCGGCAAAGTCCGCGAAACTTTCATCGACGAGAAGTTTCACCTTCATTGACCTGCACCACTCTATAAGTTTGTGGAGGTCGTCGCAGGACAGGCGCCTGCCGGTAGGGTTGTCCGGAGATATGAGCATCAGCATTGACAAAGACTTGTCCGCGAAGAATCCGATGAGCTCGTCAGCAGAATAGGTAAAATCTTCATTGTCAATGTGATAAGAGACTATCTGACCGGAGTCGAGGCGGGCTGGATATTCGTCGAATGTGGGATAAACCATGCCGACGCGTCCGCCGCAGTGCTCTTTCATCATTATCCTTATCAGCTCGCCGGTCCCGTTTCCGACTACCGTGTATTCCGGCCTTGTTCCGGTGAGTTTGCCAGCAAGAAGCGCATTGACAGCCATTCCTGACGGGCTGCTTACAAGAAGCGTGTCGAAATTCGCCTTCAACTCCTCTTTCATCTGCCTTGTCGGGAAGTATGGATTGGAGAAGTGGCTGAAGTCCAGCAGGTCGGGGAATCTCCAGTATCCGCCGTGTCTTCCGAGATAGCCGGCATATTTCCTGTCATCGCGGGCGAAGAGCGTGGACGCAATGTCGAGATCCTGTACGTCATCTATTTCGTACCATTTCAATTCATTGACAGGCAGGGCTTTAAGCGGGGAGTTGTGCAGCAGTGTCAGAACCCTCAGCACCTGCTCATAGTATTCATTGTTGCCCATCACCTTGCAGTACGCATCCAGGAACGGCACATACTTGTCCCTGCAGAACTCCTTGCTGAATTTGTAGATGTTCACCGTTTTCCAGTACGCGTCGATGTCCTCGTAGCGGAATGCCTGCTTCGGGATGAAATTCACGATGTTCCTGTCCTCGTCTATGCTGACCATGGTCCCGTCCATCCAGCTTTCGTATTTTGCGACCAGCGCCAGGTTCTTGTCCGGATGGTTTATGAGCAGGTCAATGATTTTCTTGTCGAATATCAGGTCGGATTCCAGCAGAATCGTGTCCTCAGCGCAAAGTGCATCTTTTGCAAGCGCCAATGAATAGATGTTGTTCGTCTTGTCGTAGATGGGATTGTCGATATACTCGATTTTCACGAGGCCGTCATAACTCCTTCCGATATGCTTTCTCAGTTTGTCCCCTCTATATCCGGTGACAATGATGATCTTAGTCAGGCCGTAGCCTGAAAGTATGCTGATGTAGCGGTCAATGAGTCTTTCCCCGTTCACCTCTACCATGCACTTAGTATTGTCTTTGGTCAATTCGCCAAGGCGTTTTCCCATCCCGGCAGCCAGAATTATCGCTTGCATTGCGTAAAAATATATGAGTTCCTTATTGCAAAAATAGCCAAAAATGCCGAATACAAGAAAAATAGTCTTAACTTTGGAGGTTACGTAATGAACATTGGATAATAGATGGACGACAAGTATAGGGCGGCATTGCTCCGCACGATGAAAGACTTTATTGAATTCTGTGACAAGACAGGCCTGGAATGGTATCTGGCATTCGGTTCGGCGATAGGGGCCGAGCGGCATAACGGGATGATTCCCTGGGATGACGATATGGATGTCTATATGCCGAGAAAGGATTATGAGAGATTTCTGTCAATGGCCGGAAAGGTCAATGGACTCGTACCCGGGCTGGAAGGCCAATATGACATATTCAGCACGAGGACAGGGACGGAAGGCTATCCGGTGGCCATCGCCAAGTTTACTGACATGAATTCATCCATCTGGGAGCAGGAACGTTATCCGTTTGTGTTCGGTATGTTCATAGATGTCTTTCCCCTGGACAATGTCGGGGACGATCCGGAGACTAACCGTAACCTGAAAGCCATGTACAATTCCGCCTTCAAGAACTACAGGCGGTCACTGAGGCATTACAGATTTACGGATTTCCTATATACACTGTTCCAGTTCAGATTCGGAAAACTGGCCGGAATGTTCAAGGATGTCCTGTGGATGAAGCCTCGTAAGGAACTGTATCTTAATAAGTTCAATGATATTGACAAGGCCATGGCCGCGTCCTCCGGCGATACGCTCATCGTGCTTCCCGCATATTCGTCCGTGGAAAAGGTGACATATCCGAAAGAATGGTTCGACGGATACAGGACAGCGAGATTCGAAGACTTCGAGGTTCGTGTTCCTGCAGATGACGATGCCGTGCTCAGAAGAAATTATGGTGACTATATGCAGCTCCCGCCGAAATACGAGCGTATCTCCACACATGGAAAATTTTTCGTGAATCTTTCGGAAAGGATGACAGTCAAGAAGATACGTGCGGAAATGCGTAGCGGAAAACATGACAAATATGCCGGAAGATGAAAGTCCTCTGGTTTACAAATACCCCTCCGGCGGCAGTAAACGGAGGCGGAAAATATAACGGCGGCGGCTGGGTGGACGCTCTGAGCCGCTCCATGCCTTCGTCTGTAAATCTTGCGATATCGTACATTACCACTGAAAAGAAGCCGGAAAGCGTGTCTGGCGGCATTTCATGGTATCCCGTCTATAACAAATATGATACAGGCAGGGGTGACCATCTGATGAAAATGCTTGGCTTTACAATGATGGAAAGGCATTGGGTGCTTTCATCCATGCTCCGCGTCATTGATGAATTCAAGCCTGACGTGATAGAGGTTTTCGGCTCTGAAAGAATATATGGACTCATCGCACAGCATACCGGTATCCCTGTTGTGCTTCATATTCAGGGTATTCTGGGCGAGTGCTGGAAGCGTTTCCTGCCACCCGGAATGTCCATGCTGAAGTTCCTCTCTTCCGGTCATACGATCTCGGGTATGTTCGCGAAAATGTATTATGCGCGTTCTTTCAAGGCACGTTGCGGCCAGGAACGTAAGATATTGTCAGGTATCAGGTATTTCATAGGCAGGACAGACTGGGACAAGCACTGTATAGGGGAACTGCCGCAATGCCCGGTATATTTCCACCTCGAAGAGATGCTGCGCGAGCCGTTTTATGACAATGCCGGGAAATGGAAAGGGCTTGACAATGAAAACATTACATTGATGACCACCATTTCGGAGGCGCCGTTCAAGGGTATGGACGTTGTGCTGAGGACCGCTTCGGTGCTGAAAAACGAATATGGACTGAAGTTCCGCTGGCTTGTCTATGGCAATGTGGATGTTCCTTTCTATGAGGCGTTTACCGGAGTGGATGCCGAGTCCGTAGGAGTGGTCCCGTGCGGGGTTGCGGATGCCATGACTCTTTCATCTGCATTGATAGGAACATCGGTCTATGTGCATACCTCCTACATTGAAAACAGTCCCAACAGCCTGTGTGAAGCGCAGATTGTGGGTGTCCCTTCCGTGGCGGCGGAGGTCGGCGGCATTCCGAGCATCGTCTCAGAAGGCGAGACCGGTCTTATGGTCCCGTCAGGAGATGCGGCACGGTATGCTGGAGCGATATGCAAACTGCTGAAGGACAAGACATTGGCAGAGAGTATCAGCGCAAATTCGGTGAAGGCGGCACTTGTCCGTCACGACAGGCGGAAGATAGTTTCAGGCCTCGTTTCCATATACGGACAGCTGGTGGGAGAATAGGTTTGTTTTAATATTTTGGCTGTTTTTTGTTTGCATTTGGTGGCATTATATTGATTTCTTGACATAAAGTGTTAAATTAGCCGCAAATAATACTAACACTTATAATATTTACAATAGATGAAAAAGTTCGTATTTACAGCATTGTCAGCAGCGCTTATGCTGATAGGCTCAAACGCATTCGCACAGTTAAGTGTCAATGCCGGTTTTACCAATTCCGCTTTGAAAGAAAAGGCTACTGTAGCCAAAGAAGACATTAAAGAGACAACTAAGGCAAACGGTTTCTATTTCGGTGGAGACTACAACATCAAGCTCGGCAAGGGCTTCGGCATTGCTCCGGGTGTCGAGTGGATTTACGTTATGGACAATAAAGTGAAGAGTTTCGACGCTCTGGTGACCACTGTAAAAGGTGAGACAAAGTTCAAGGAGCACTATATCAATGTTCCTGTTGACGTGAACTGGGGCATTGACTTGAAAATTCTCAGGGTTTACGTGTTTGCAGGTCCTACTTTCTCGTTCAATGTATCTTCAAAGACCAAGGCTACCGGTGAGGCGCTTGGCAAAGAAGTCACAAAAGAGTATGACACCAAGGACGTGTTCGGCGAATACAAGAACTTCGACCTTATGCTCGGAGGCGGTGTAGGCGTGGATCTCTTCAACAAGATCAGAGTCAAATGCGGTTACGACTGGGGTCTGATGAACCGTGGAAACAGCGATCTTGAACTCCACAGACAGCAGCTCAGAGTCGGCGTGGGCTTCATTTTCTAATTTCAGGCAGGTTTTGAAATATTGCCGGTTCTGCTACGGCGGACCGCGAATTTATAACAGGGACTTGAGGTGCAACACCTTGAGTCCTTTGTTTTGTCGTAATTATTTCCTATTTTTGTACGATTTGTGTAAAAACGTATAAAATGGCATTAGTTGACATTATCAAGAAAGTGTTCGGTTCCAAGTCCGAACGCGATATGAAGCAGGTGAAGCCTATCCTCGAGAAGGTTTTGGCTGCGTATAAAGACATTGACAAACTTTCAAATGACGAGCTCAGAGCGAGAACTGAGGAACTGAAGAAGAAGATCAGGGAGCGCGAGGAGCCGTTTGAAAAGCGTATTGCCGAAATCAAGGAGCATCTGGAGAGTGACATCCCAGTAAGCGAGAAAGAGAAACTTGCTACCGAGTCCGACAAGCTCGTGAAGGAGGAAGATGAGGAGATCGAGAAAGTGCTGAACGAGATTCTTCCGGAGGCATTCGCTATCATGAAGTCCACAGCCCGCAGGTTCGCGCAGAATCCTGTCGTGGAGGTTACAGCCAATGATTTCGACCGTAATCTCAGCACGTCCAGGGATTTCGTAAAGATCGAGGGTGACAAGGCGTTGTGGCAGAACCACTGGATCGCCGGAGGAAATGAAGTCACCTGGGATATGGTGCACTATGATGTGCAGATCATCGGTGGTATCGTCCTGCATCAGGGCAAGATTGCCGAGATGGCTACAGGTGAGGGCAAGACTCTCGTTGCTACTCTCCCTGTATTCCTGAATGCGCTCGCAGGCAAGGGTGTGCATATGGTCACTGTCAATGACTATCTTTCTAAACGAGACTCCGAGTGGATGGGACCGCTCTATATGTTCCACGGACTGTCTGTGGACTGCATTGACAAGCACGAACCGAACAGCGACGCTCGCAGGAAGGCTTACGAATGCGACGTGACTTTCGGTACGAACAATGAGTTCGGTTTCGACTATCTGCGTGACAATATGTCGATGGCGATGAAGGACCTCGTGCAGCGCAAGCATCATTTTGCGATTGTCGATGAGGTCGATTCAGTATTGATCGACGATGCGAGAACTCCGCTCATCATTTCAGGTCCTATGGCCAAGTCCCAGGACGATGAACAGTACAAGATATTCAGACCATATGTCGAGAAGTTGTACAGCAGCCAGCGCGCTCTCGTCACCAAGACATTGAACGATGCGAAAAAGGCTATCGCTGAAGGCAAGGAGGACGAGGGAGCAAAACTCCTGTTCCGCTGCCACAAGGGACTTCCTAAGTATCAGCCTCTCATCAAGTTCCTCAGCGAACCGGGAATGAAGCAGCTGATGCAGAAGGCGGAGAATTTCTATATTCAGGACAATGAAAGGCAGATGCCTGAGGTTACGGATCCGCTTTTCTTCGTCATCAATGAGCAGCAGCATACTGTCGATATGACTGACAAGGGTCATGATATGCTCGCTGCAGAGGTTTCCGAGCCTAATTTCTTCGTGTTGCCGGATGTCGGTTCAATGGTGGCAGATATTGAGAAGAGTGATGCTGCTCCTGCGGAAAAGCAGGCCAAGAAGGACTCTCTCATGGAAGATTATGCGCTGAAGAGCGAGCGTGTCCATACTGTCATCCAACTTCTGAAGGCTTATGCGATGTTCGAAAAGAATGTCGATTACATTATCTCGGATGACGGAAAAGTGAAGATTGTCGATGAGCAGACGGGCCGTATCATGGAGGGCAGAAGATGGAGCGACGGTCTCCACCAGGCAGTCGAGGCCAAGGAGAATGTGGAGGTTGAGGCTGCTACCCAGACATTTGCGACAATCACTCTCCAGAACTATTTCAGAATGTACCATAAGCTTGCCGGTATGACCGGTACGGCTGAGACGGAAGCAGGTGAGTTCTGGTCCATCTATAAACTGGATGTTGTAGTCATTCCTACGAACAGGCCGGTTATAAGGAAGGACGAAGAGGATAAGATATACAAGACCAAGAAGGCGAAATATGCAGCTGTAATCAATAAGATTGAAGAACTGAGAAAGGCCGGGCGTCCAGTCTTGGTAGGTACTACGGATGTGGATACGTCAGAGCTCCTGAGCCGTATGCTCAAGATGCGCGGAATTCCTCACAATGTCTTGAACGCCAAGCAGTTTGCCCGCGAGGCGGAGATTGTTGCACAGGCTGGTCAGTCAAGTACCGTAACGGTTGCTACCAACATGGCCGGTCGAGGAACCGATATCAAGCTTTCGCCTGAGGTGAAGGCTGCAGGCGGTCTCGCCATCATCGGTACTGAACGTCATGACAGCCGTCGTGTGGACCGTCAGCTGAGAGGTCGTGCCGGACGTCAGGGTGACCCGGGTTCATCTATCTTCTATGTGTCTTTCGAGGATAAGCTTATGCGTCTTTTCGGCTCCGACAAGATTGCCGCTACTGTGGACAAACTCGGAATGACCGATGAGGATGCTCTTGAGAGCAGAATGTTGTCCAACAGTATCGAGAAGGCCCAGCGTAAGGTCGAGGAAAACAACTTCGGTATCCGTAAGAGACTCCTCGAGTATGATGACGTCATGAATTATCAGCGTGAGGCTATCTACTCGAGAAGACGTAATGCCCTTTCCGGTGAGAGAATCGAAATCGACGTCCTCAATATGATGATTGATTCCGCTGAGGTTCTTGTGGAGAATTGCGCGGGAATGAGTTATGAGGATTTCTCCAAGCATCTGATGGCCAAATTCTCCATTGACCCTGGCTTCGATGAGGCTTACTGGTCTGATGCGAAGAAAGACGACATCAAGAAGTCATTGACCGAACACATGAAAGATGTGTATGCGAGAAGAATGGATGCCATCGTCGAGAAGGTATATCCTTTCGTGAAGGAGATTTACGAGAAGCAGGGTGACAAGTGGCAGAATGTGGCAGTTCCTATCACGGACGGCCGCAAGGTGCTTCAGCTGGTCATTGACCTGAAAAAGGCATACGAGACTACCGGCAGGGAATTGTCGAAGAATCTGAGCAAGACTATCATCCTTTACCAGATCGATGACCATTGGAAACAGCAGCTCAGGGATCTGGATGACCTGCGCCAGTCTGTGCAGAATGCTGCCTATGAGCAGAAGGACCCTCTTGTAATCTATAAGATAGAGAGTTACAACTTGTTTGCTGCAATGCTTGAGGCATTGGATCAGGATGTGCTTTCGTTCCTGTTCAGGGCTTCCATCTTCTTGAGGGAGCCGAGTCAGGCCCAGCAGGCTCCGGAGTCTTCTACCAAGAAGGAAATGTCCAGAATGCAGACTCAGCATGGGGATTTGACCACCAATGGCGGTCAGCCTAAGACCAAGATGCCTGTACACGTGGAGAAGAAGATCGGTAGAAACGATCCTTGTCCTTGCGGCTCAGGTCTGAAATACAAGAATTGTCACGGTAAAGGTTTGGTATAGTAATCGTTGGATTTCATATGGTAAAACAGCAAGCTCCGGTAGTCAATGTGAACGAGGTCAGCAGAATCTCGGCCGGAACAGTTATAAAGGGTGAGATCAATTCACCGAATGACCTCAGGATTGACGGACGGTTTGAAGGCCGCATTGTCTCAGCAGGCCGCGTTGTGGTAGGCGAAAAGGCTGAAATTGAGGGAGATATCGTTTGTGAGAATCTTGATTTCTGGGGTAAGCTCACCGGCAATATTTTCGTGAGGGATACATTGACATTGAAGGATTCCTGCGAGGTCAAGGGCGAATTGCATATCCAGCGTCTGGTGGTCGAGCTGGGCGCGAAGTTCGATGGCGTCTGCAAGATGCTTACCAAAGAGGAAGCTGCTTCGCAGGAGAAAGTCGCAGAAACTGAATAGTCATTGACAATGAAAAGCGTTTTCCGCATATTGCTTGTTCTGGTGACACTGGCTTTTACGGCTTGTGGCGTCAGTCCGTTGTCATGCTGCGGGGAAGGCTTGTCTTCTGAGGAAATATCAGGTTGTCAGATAGTTACGTCGGATTGTGAAACTGTTTCGGTTCTGAAATCGACGGATGAGGACAGGCATTTTTATGAGGACCTGACCACGATGTGCCTTTCGCAGGCGGAAAATGTGGTTTCTTCTCCGAGGGTGCCGTCTTTGGTCTGCCGTGAAAGACCGGGTGGAGCCCGTACATTGGCAGAGAGACTGTCCAAAGTGATATGTGTGCGTGGCGGTAAATTTATGCCGATGAGTGCGCTCTCCACTTATTTCCGTTCGGCGGGTTTGTTTCCGACAGGAAAGTATTCTTTTTCACATTTCTTTATAGGTTTGAGGAAATACCGTTCTTAGATGCCGTTCCCGGGCTCTTGTGTATCGGCAGTTGCCGAGCGGAGCATATTGTGAATGGTTTTTGAATTTGTTGATTTCTAATAATTTATAAAAAAATGAATAAAGAATTTGTACGCGTGCGTTCGACACGTGATATCCTCATATCTTCAGTTATGACTGTTTTGGGCATTGTCCTGATTGCAATCCCTTCTTCTGTATCCGTAAACATTTTCGGTACTGTCCTGGCTGTTCCGGGCATCCTGATGCTTCTGTTCCTCAAGACCGCCTACAAGGATGTGAATACCGGACTTGTATATAAACGTAAAATCAAGTACTATTCGGCTACTGCCAAGAATGACATACTTTCCTCATTGAACGGAAAAGTGTCTTCGTATGACTGGGCAGAGACTCCGGGCGGCAGCGCGGTTATGGTAGATGTTTATGTGGGAAGCAAGTCGGATAATGTGTATGTGCGTGTGTCTGAGTTCGTTCCTTACAATTACGAGCCATGCAGCGACTGGTTTGAGTTCAGCAAAGAGGCTGCATCAGCATTGACACGCTAATCGGTTTTTGATGATATATTGCGGCGGGGGAGAGGCTCCTCCGCCGTTTTTTTACTATCTTTGCGCCCCGGTTGGTTTTTGGTGGTTATACTTCGAGGCTGTATGGAAGCTTCTTGTCAGCATATCAGATACAATGCATAAAATCAGAGAAATACTTAAAATCGGAATTCCGATAATGTTGGGGCAGGCCTGTGTCATAATTTTGGCATTCGCGGACAATATAATGATAGGCTGGCACAGCGTGGAAGAACTTGCGGCATCGTCTTTCGTGAACAATGTCATGAATCTCTTCATCCTTGCCGAACTTGGTTTCGCTTCCGGCATGACTCCGATTGTCGGTTCGTTCCACGGAACTGGAAATGTCAAGGGCGTGGGCACAACTGTAAAGAACGGATTGGCCCTGAACGGAATTGTAGGACTGGTGGGTGTGGTCGCATTGACAGTAATCTACTTTTTTCTCGACTGCTTCGGGCAGGAACCGGAATTGCTCCCGATGATACGTCCGTATTATATCGTCGTGGGCGTTTCTACGGTATTTGCTTTAGGATTCAATGTCCTGAAGCAGTTTACTGACGGTATCTGCAGGCCTGTCGTGTCCATGCTTTTCCTGATGTTCGGGAACGTGATGAACATCTTCGGCAACTGGATTCTGATTTACGGCAAGATGGGCCTTCCTGAAATGGGCTTGCTCGGAGCCGGTATAAGTACTCTCCTGTCCCGTGCTCTCATTCTGGTTCTCTTTGCGCTATATATCTGGAAGTCAAAGGATTTCAAGGAATATGTGTCGGCGTTCCGTGCATCGCTCCTGTCCAGGGTGAAGATGAAGCATCTTTTCGGCATCGGCTATCCGGTGGCTGTCCAGATGGCATTGGAGACCTCGACTTTTTCGTTCGCGGCGATTATGGCGGGCTGGCTCGGAGTTATGGAACTCGCTGCTCATCAGGTGGTCATCACCATATCCCAACTCTTTTTCCTGATGCTCCAGGGACTGTCGTTTGCTATCTCCATACTTGTTTCCGGAGCGTTCGGCAAGCGGGATTTTGCCGGTATCAAGGAGTATGTGCGGAAAGGTTATATGATGATCATTTCCATTTCAGTGGTGCTTTCGGTACTGCTCTATGTGTTCCGTTTCCCTGCGGCCGGTGTGTTTACGGATTCGCCTGAGGTGTCGGGACTCGCCGTTTCACTTTTTTTCATATTGTTTGCCTATCAGTTCGGCGACGGTCTCCAGATCTGTTTTGCCAATGTCCTGCGCGGTCTCCAGGATGTGAAGCCGATTATGTACGCTGCTTTTGTAAGCTATTACCTGATCGCTATTCCTGCTGCGTACTTTCTGGCGTTCAAGGCTGGTTTGGGCCTGCAGGGTATATGGCTCGGTTTTCCTATCGGCTTGACCTTGGCAGGGGTGTTCTTCTACTCCAAATATAGGAGCGATATGCGTAAACTACAGGCTCAGGGCGTGAAAAATTAAGGATTGTAAGCGATTTTGCGAAATTCGTTACACTTTTTAAGTGTAATCTTAGGTATAAACATTTTAATAAAAATTCACCCTATCTACAAACGTTTTAATAGATTGTTTTTTAAAATGCAAATATTTTTTCAAAATTTTAGTTACGTTTTAAATTATTGAAAGGCAATGCTATATATTTTAGCGTCTAAAATATTCTAAAAAATTGTTATAAATTATTTGCAGTAAAACAATAAAGTCGTAACTTTGCAATCGAGTTGATGATGAGGTTCTCTCACAGACAACTCGTTGGTTATTAGTTTTAGTGTTATTAATTATGTGGTTAGTGTGAGTTTTTGCGCGTGAGGCGTCATTACTCAACGATTTAAAAAGGTCCTTATCGAAAGTAAGGCCTTTTTTTATTTTTATACGACCTCTCTTATTATTCCTCCATCAGCTGCTCCTTCTTTTCGTTGCGCCATCCGGCTTCGTTGCGGTAGTGGGTGAAATAGATGACCAGATCAGCTTCGTTGCGATAGTTCACGAAATAAATCTTCTTCTTGGCTTCGGTGCGGTATTCCACGAAGTACCAGAGGCCTCTGTTGCCGCTTGCCTCGTTCCGGTAGTCGCATTTATAGACGACAAGGTCAGCTTCGTTCCGGTAATTGGTGACATACACTTTCACGTCGGCTTCAGTGCGGTATTCGCATGTGAATACGGTCTGACCTTTGGCACTGAAAAGTGCGCTCAGGCATAGAATGGTAGTGATGATCAACTTTTTCATGGCTCTTGACTTTTATGTTCGGTTATTTCAATACTTGATGCTTGTCCAATTTGATATTTGTCCAACAATTGCTTCTTGGGGCTTGTCAGGCATGGCTTTCTGGACTGTCAGTACAAATGTAACTTTTTCGGATGATATTTGAAAGTGTTCGTCTGTCTCTGGTTCTGTCAATAAGCCGTCAGGCAGCCGCGACTGTTGTAAGCCGAACTGCGGCAAGAGCCCGCTCTGCTCAGGGTGCTTCGCAAGCGGAATTCCTCAGGGAAGGCATCTTCAGATGCCGGGCCGGAGTTGGCGGGCAGGGCAGCCGAGCGGCGATGGAAAGCCCGTAGGCCCTGATCGCCCTCTTGAAAATTAACAAGTCGTCATCAGACGACCGGCCGGGTCCGTGTATTTGCGACAGCAAATACGTGGAGGACGCAAAGGCCGCACGGAGTGTCAGGGTTTGGGACAGAGTCCCAATGAAAACATAAGGTTAGGGGGATTGAGATAAGCGGGCTATGCCGCTGTCCGGCTTACCCATCATAGTGATGACCGCCCTGTACACTTCACGAAAACAAGGTAAGTTACAGCGCTCCTGTGCCTGCGGAGGTCCCGAGATTCACGTGTGCAGATCAGGCCTTTTTGCTCCCGTCATCCCTGATTGACATTGTCACGTGAGCAGATTGTGGGGTTTTGCCCCCGTCGTTCTTCTCATTGAACTTCACGTGTACAGAGCAGGCCTTTTTGCCCCCGTCGCAGACCTTGAATAAACAATTAAGGCCGGCCATCGATTTTGATGGTCGGCCTTTTTTGCATTGGCATTGACAGAAATCATTATTCTGTTACAACCTGAACTTTAGGATTGTTTGCAAACAACTTCTTGACGTGTTCGAACTCTTTACCCGGATCGGTGATTACCTTCTCGAGGGCGGTGTTTCCGTCAACGATGAGATACTCGCTGTATTCGTCATAGAAGTCGTTCTTGATATTCAGAGTCTTCATCTTGCTCATGCTCTCAAGTTCGAGTGAAACGAGGTTCTCGTTTGTGCTCAGATTGACTTCTGTGAGCGGGTTGTTGGACGCCCTGAACTCTCTCAGCGGAACATTTGCTGACAGATCAATGCTTGTAAGCTGATTGTCGTACACGAACAGCCACATGAGTAATGGCAGATTCGATACGTCAATGCTGGTGAGCTGGTTGTCATAAACGTTCAGTCGCATGAGCATGGCGAGATTTGTCATCTTTATGGATGTGAGCTTGTTGCTGTTCAGGTGAAGCTCTCTCAATGAAGGGCAGTCTGAAATCTCAAAACTCTTGAGGTTGCATTCTACCGCATCGATTCTGGTAATGCTAGGCAGGTTCGAGGCCTTGATTTCGGTAAGGCTTGAGCATTTGTTGAGGAGGGCCTGGTCCAGTGACTGGAGCGGAGTGAGGTCAACCTTGCTGACATTTGTCCTCTGGAGGTAGAGGCTTTCGAGTTTCGGAGTCTTTGTCAGGTCAATGTCAGAAATGTTCGTGCCGTAGAGTCTGAGGTCGGTAAGCTCGCCGAGTTTATCGAGATTGATGGAAGAAATCGGGTTCTCGCCGAGGATGAGGACTTTCAATGTCGAGATGCCTTCGATAGGCTTGATGTCGCTTACGCTGTTGAATTTCAGACTCAATGTTTCCAATGATGTGAAGTATTCCAGTCCTGTGATGTCCGTTACGCAGTCAACTGTGCTCTCCGGTTTCAAGTCGAATCCGAGTTGAAGTTCCTTCACCGCAGCGGCTTCTTCGAATGTGATCTTGCCGTCACCGTCCGCGTCAATCTTAGGCTCTGTCATCGCCAGGAGTCTTCTTTCGAGCACCTTGTCAGCGAAATGGATAGTGTTGTCCAATGTCGTCACGGTAATTGTAGCGTATTCTGAGTCCGTGAATGACCCTGTTCCGAGAGCCTTGACTGAAACTGTATATGTGCTGGCTGTGCTGAGTCCTGTAACCTCTACGTTTTCAGGCTTCTCTCTGTTGCCGTCCGTTACTGTCGACTGGTTTGCTGCTTTCACCTCATAGGTGTATCCTGTAGCGTCAGGAATCGCAGTCCATGTGAATGAGAAACTTGTTGTTGACAAGTTGGTGACTTTGATTTCCGGAGTCAGGAGTGTCTCGGATTTAGAACATCCGGAGATAGTGATGGCTGCAAATGCGGCCAAAGCCAAGAAAAGTTTTGTTTTCATTTACTTATGATTTGTGATGTTATTTATTCCTGAGGGTCAGGTTCATGTAGCCGACAATAGAACTTGTCGCTCATGTTTAAGGTAATTCAGGTATCTTCTATCTGATAGTATCGCCTTTTAATATATAAATTTGAGTTGTTCAAAACTGTTAGGGCGCTAAGATATGTATTTTTTCTTGTTCTGCAACATGCCGAAGTAAATTATTTTGAAAAATATAGTGCCTTAGTATTTCTCCGCGGCGTTCGTTTCGCATCTGTCCGGTTTTTGCTATGGCCTCCTGTCTCGTCATTGACCTGAATTCTCTTGAGGCTGAATCCTTGTGTGCAGATTAGGCCTTTCTGCCCCCCGTCGTTTGATTCACGTGTGCAGATTCGGCTCTTTTGCTCCCGTCGTTGAACTCCCGTGGGCAAAACTACAAAACTTACCAACTTATTCTGTAACGCTTACTAAAGACTTCAAGGGGAAAAAGGACAATGACGATGAGACGCCTGACAGGCGGCCTGCCGCGGCGGACGTGGCCAGCCCACGGCCTCGGGAAGTGGGAGGTACCTGCCGGATACAAGTTCTCGCGACAGCGAGGACGCGGGAGACGGTAGGAGGGCCGAACGGAGCAACGCGGAGTGAGTTCCGCCGTGGCTGCCCGCCTGTCTACGCGACACATGTCAAGTGTGACGCATCAAACAGGCAATGGTGTCAAGTGTGACACGTCGAAGCCGGTAATGCCCTCAAGTTCCAAACCATGTGAGCAAAACTACCCTTTCTGCCCCCGTCGTGTTTGATTGGCATTGTCACGTGAGCAAATTCCGGGTTTTTGCTCCCGTGGTTGGAAACTCGTATGCAGATCTGGCCCTTTTGCCTACGAGAGCGTTAAACGGATAAACCAGATATCCCGATAAACTGATAATAAATCCGATGAGTCGATGCACCGAAAATAACCCCTAACCTTAACACCGATAACAAAAAAAAGAGGCGCTCCGATGTGGAGTGCCTCTGCCCAGTACCCCCAAGGGGATTCGAACCTCTACCGAAAGAACCGGAATCTTTAATCCTATCCATTAGACTATGGGGGCATTTGCTCTGCAAATTTATGAAATAAATCGGACATATCCGAAATAAATCACACATATCCGATAAATGCCCTTCTTATTTTCTTTTGTTTCAGATTTTTTATAAATTTGCCACAATGTGTCGTACAGGCACGAAATGTGAAGAAGTGCGATACCGGAAAGTCAGTTAAAAGACAGTTATTTGTATTAAATCTATATATTCAAGTATGAAGAAAGCATACGTATTTCCAGGTCAGGGAGCCCAGTTCCCGGGAATGGCCAAAGAAGTATATGAAAAGAGTCAGAAGGCCAGAGAAATGTTTGAAGCGGCCAATGACATTCTTGGATTCAGAATAACCGACATTATGTTTGAGGGCACACCTGAGGCATTGAAGGCCACCAAGGTGACACAGCCTGCCATATTTCTGCATTCAACCATCCTTACGGCATGCTATGACGGCTTCGAGCCGGATATGGTTGCAGGCCACTCATTGGGAGAGTTCTCTGCACTTGCGGCCAGCCACGCGATTTCCTTCGAAGATGCATTGAAACTTGTTGCCATCAGGGCAAGAGCCATGCAGAAATGCTGCGAACAGGTTCCGGGAGCTATGGCTGCCATCATTGGCCTGAGCAACGAACAGGTGGAGGCCGTCTGCAAATCCTGCAACGGACTCGTCATCCCTGCGAATTATAATTGTGATGGACAGGTAGTGGTGTCCGGTGAAAAAGATTCAGTGGCAGAGGCTTGTGACAGAGCTAAGGCGGAAGGAGCGAAGAGGGCATTGCCGCTTGCAGTGAGCGGAGCATTCCATTCACCGCTTATGGAACCGGCACGACTTGAACTCGGCGAGGCTATCGAGGCGACAGAGATTAAAGCGCCGATATGCCCTATATATCAGAATGTTACAGCTCAGCCGACACAGGATCCGGAGCTGATTAAGAAAAACCTGCTTGCACAGCTTACTGCCCCGGTAAAATGGACCCAGTCTGTGAAAAATATGTTGGCAGGCGAAGCTGACTACTTTATGGAAATCGGTCCTGGCAAAGTTCTTCAGGGACTTGTCAAGAGAATCGCCGGTTCCATCGTGACAGTAGAAGGTCTGGAAACATTGTAGAACAAGAGAAGGCATCTCCGGAAACGGCTGATGTCTTCGTTCTTTCATTGAACCCGGAAGGTGGAGTCCCTTCTGTTGAGATGAGGGGTTCCGTGAAAGGTCAAGCACCCTAAACCGAAAGGACGAGCACCCTTTCATTGAAACGAAAGATTAAGTTGGTAAAAAAATCAATCACATAAAATTAACGATTATGGCAAAAGAAAAGAAATTCATCACCTGTGACGGTAACTTCGCTGCCTCTCAGATCGCTTACCTTTTCAGTGAGCACGCAGCGATTTACCCTATCACACCATCATCGACAATGGCTGAGAACATTGACGAGTGGGCTGCCCACGGAAAAAAGAACCTGTGGGGTGAGACCGTAAAGGTTACCGAAATGCAGAGTGAAGGAGGTGCCGCAGGAGCCGTTCACGGTTCACTTCAGGCAGGAGCCCTCACTACTACATATACAGCTTCACAGGGCCTTCTTCTCATGATTCCAAATATGTACAAGATTGCCGGAGAGATGCTTCCGGCCGTGTTCCACGTTTCAGCACGAGCACTTGCATCTCACGCGCTGTCGATCTTCGGAGACCATCAGGACGTAATGGCTTGCCGTCAGACCGGTTTTGCAATGTTGGCATCCGGTTCTGTCCAGGAAGCTCAGGATATGGCTGCAGTAGCACATCTCGCAGCTATCAAATCCAGCATTCCGTTCCTCCACTTCTTCGACGGTTTCCGTACATCACACGAAATCCAGAAGATTGAGGCTATCGATGAGGACGATCTCAGAAAGATGGTCAGCACCAAGTCACTCGAGAAGTTCAGAGCAAGAGCACTTACTCCGGAATCTCCTGTAACAAGGGGTACAGCACAGAACGGAGACGTTTATTTCCAGGCTGTAGAGTCCAGAAACCAGTTCTATGATGCTGTTCCTGATGTAGTTGCACGTTACATGGGCGAGCTCGGTGAACTTACCGGCAGAACATACCGTCCGTTCGAGTATTATGGTGCTCCGGATGCAGAAGAGATTATCGTGGCTATGGGTTCAGTTACAGAGACCATCAAGGAGACCATCGACTATCTCGAAGCACACGGAAGAAAATACGGAGTCGTTTCTGTACACCTCTACAGACCGTTCTCAGAGAAATACTTCTTCAAGGTGCTCCCTAAGAGCGTGAAGAAAATCGCTGTCCTCGACAGGACCAAGGAACCGGGAGCTCTCGGAGAGCCTCTCTACCTCGATGTAAAGGCAATGTTCCAGGGCAAAGACATGGAGCCGGTTATCGTAGGCGGCCGCTATGGTCTTTCATCCAAGGATACCACACCTGCACAGATCGTCGCAGTATTCGACAACCTCGAGCAGGCAGAACCTAAGAACGGTTTCACCATCGGTATCGTAGATGACGTCACCTTCAAGTCACTCCCTATCAAGAAAGAGATCTCCATCGTAAAACCTGGTACTACAGAGTGCAAATTCTACGGTCTCGGTTCAGATGGTACAGTAGGTGCAAACAAGAACACCATCAAGATCATCGGTAACCATACGAACAAATATTGCCAGGGCTATTTCGACTACGACTCCAAGAAATCAGGCGGATACACCTGCTCTCACCTCAGATTCGGTGACGCCCAGATCAAGGCTCCGTACCTCGTGTCCACACCTGACTTCGTGGCATGCCACGTTCCTTCATACCTCCGCAAGTATGACGTGCTCAAAGGCATCAAGGATGGCGGTACCTTCCTTCTGAACAGCCTTTGGAACGCAGAGGAGACAGTCAAGAGACTTCCTGAGTTCGTGAAGGCTACACTTGCCAAGAAACACATCAAGTTCTATATCATTGACGCTACCAAGATTGCATCTGAAATCGGTCTCGGCGGAAGAACCAACACCATTCTCCAGTCTGCATTCTTCAAGATTACAGGCATCATCCCTTACGAGGACGCTGTAAAATACATGAAGGACGCGATCGTGAAGAGCTACGGCAAAAAAGGTGAGAAGGTCGTCAATATGAACTATGCCGCTGTTGACCGCGGTGGTGAGTACGAGCAGGTCAATGTCCCTGAAGAGTGGGCAAGCATTACTGCCAAGTTCGAGAATCCGGGCAAGGACCGTCTCGCACCTGAGTTCGTAAAAGAAATCGCTGACGTAGTGAACTCCCAGGCCGGCGATACGCTTCCTGTAAGTTCATTCATGCCGTACGTTGACGGTACAATGCCTGCCGGCACAGCCGCTTACGAGAAACGTGGCGTGGCAGTGTTCGTTCCGCAGTGGCAGCCTGACAACTGTATCCAGTGCAACACTTGTGCATTTGTCTGCCCTCACGCAGCTATCCGTCCGTTCCTTCTCAATGAAGAAGAGGCAGCAGCTGCTCCTGCAGGTCTCAAACTGGCCCAGGGTAAGGCTAACCTCAAGGATTACAAGTTCGCCCTCTCAGTTTCAGTAGCAGACTGTACAGGTTGCGGCAACTGCGTTGACGTATGTCCTGCCAAGGATAAAGCTCTCGTCATGGTTTCCGCTCTCGACGCACAGGCAGAGCAGGAGAACTTCGACTTCCTCAATACCAAGGTAGGCTACAAGGAGACTATCGTAAACAAGGCCCAGAGCGTGAAGAACTCACAGTTCGCACAGCCATTGTTCGAATTCTCAGGCGCTTGCGCAGGTTGCGGCGAGACTCCATACATCAAGAACATCACCCAGCTCTTCGGCGACAGAATGGTGATTGCCAATGCTACAGGATGTTCTTCCATCTACGGAGCTTCATTCCCTGCATCACCATACTGCACCAATTCTGAAGGACACGGTCCTGCTTGGGCAAACTCCCTCTTTGAGGACTTCTGCGAGTTCGGTCTCGGTATGAAACTCGGTTCTGACCGCATCAGACAGACCATCGCTGAAATCATGACAGAGGGTCTCGACTGCGACAAGGCTTCTGACGAGATCAAGGCACTCTTCAAGCAGTGGCTCGAGAACAAGAACAATCCTGCTATTACCCGTGAGGTAGCTGACAAGCTTGTTCCTCTCATGGAGAACACTGATTGTCCTCATTGCAAGAAACTCCTCACATACAAGAAGTTCCTTGCTGCACGCAGCCAGTGGATCATCGGTGGTGACGGTGCAAGCTACGATATAGGATACGGCGGACTCGACCACGTGCTCGCTTCAGGTGAGAATGTGAACATCCTCGTACTCGATACTGAGGTTTACTCCAACACCGGCGGACAGTCATCCAAGGCAACTCCTGCAGGCGCTATCGCCAAGTTTGCTGCAAGCGGCAAGAAGATCCGCAAGAAGGACCTCGGAATGATGGCAATGAGCTATGGCTATGTATATGTGGCTCAGGTAGCTATGGGCGCAAACCCTGTTCAGTACCTGAACGCTATCAAGGAGGCAGAGGCTTATGACGGACCATCACTCATCATCGCTTACGCACCTTGTATCAACCATGGTCTGAAGGCCGGAATGGGTCTAAGCCAGAAAGAGGAGAAACTCGCAGTCGAGTGCGGTTACTGGCACCTCTACAGGTTCAACCCTGAACTCGAAGGAACAGACAAGAATCCGTTCTCTCTCGACAGCAAGGAACCTGACTGGAGCAAGTTCCAGGACTTCCTGAAGGGCGAGGTCCGTTTTGCATCCCTCTACAAACTTTTCCCTGAAAGAGCTGATGAGCTCCTCCAGAAGACAGAGGAATTTGCAAAACTCCGTCTCGAATCATACAAGAGATTGGCAGGCAAATAAGCCTACATCTTACTGAATAGAATCCCGGGAAATCATAGAAATATGGTCCCCCGGGAATTTTTTTTGTCAATGACGGCTCAAGTCCAGCATCATTTTTGACAATGACGATGATAATTGCTAAATTTACGTGTTTATACACAGGTGTTGGATATTATTATGAAAATGAACAATAAGACTATAACAGCTGCATTGACAGTAGCCATATTGGCCGCCTCGTCATTGACCTCATCCGCATCGGATTACAGTGTGGATTTCGGGAACATTGACAGGAATTGCGCAGTTGCCGGCGACGAAAAGTCGGACCTCAAGTATGCAAGGGAACTTTACGGGCACGGAATGTATGTGAAGGCGCGTGAGATTTTCCTTTCTTATCCTGAGAATCCTTTCGCCAACGGGTATGCGGTACTGTGCGATATCAAGATGAAATCCTATGCTGCCCAGGCCGCAATGGAGAAATACATTGAAAAGTATCCGTATTCCGGACTTGTGCCTCAGATGAAATACGCTGATGCGCTGAATCTTTTCGATATCCCGGACTATCCCGCTGCTTCGGCCGAGTTCTCCCAGATTAAGGCCAAGTCTCTCTATAAGAACCAGTTGGCAGAGTTCAGGTTCAAGAAAGCGTATGCTGATTTCCAGATCGGCAGCGTGGACTCTGCATTGGAAGGATTCCTTGAAGTGTCCTCTCTTCCTAAGAACGACTATCAGGCTCCGTCAGCATATTCCGCCGCCTATATCTATTATGAGCGTGAGCAGTTCGCAGAGGCAGAGAAGTGGTTTGCGAAGTCGGTGAAGGATCCGCGTTTCGCTGAAGTGTCGGCATACTATATCCTGGAATGCCGTTTTATGGACAAGGACTACAAATATGTCACTGACAATGCCGAGAAGATATTCGCTTCGGTGCCGAAGGAGAGGAAACCGCATCTTGCACGTATCATCTCCGAGTCCTACCTTGTGCAGGGGGATGCTTCTGCTGCCAAGAAGTATTATGACCTTACCGATACCGCTTCAGGAACCAGGAAGGACCACTTCTATGCAGGATCGCTGCTCTATGCATTGTCCGACTACAAAGGTGCTGTCGAGAACTATTCCAAGATGGATGACAGAAGCGACTCGTTGGGACAGATCGCGAATTACCAGATGGCATACGGCTATATCAAACTGAAGAACAAGGTGGCTGCCATGGACGCTTTCAAAGACGCGGCATACGAAGAGTATGATGCTGACATTCAGGAAGATGCGTATTTTAATTATGCGAAACTCGCTTTCGACCTGAACCATGACCCTTCCGTATTCGAACAGTATATCAAGAAATATCCGGAACTGGCCAAAGGGGACCGTATCTACAGCTACATCGCCCTTGCGGCCCTGTACAATCATGACTATGCTGCCGCCGTGGAGGCTTATGACAATATCGACGTACTCGACAAGGATATGAAGGCCAATTACATGAAGGCCAATTACCTGCGTGCGGAACAGCTGATTTCTTCAGGTTCATACCGTAAGGCGATACCATGCCTCAAGACGGCAGTCTACTATTCAGGAAAACGCTCACCGTTCAATCAGCTGTCACGTTATTGGCTCGCCGAAAGTTATTATCGTTCAGATGATTACGCCAAGGCTGCCGAGGTTTACAAGACATTGTACAACAATTCTGCACTTTATGGTCGTCCGGAAGGCAATCTCCTGCCTTACGACGTGGCATACTGCTATTTCAAGTCAAGCGCTTACCCGTCTTCCTGCGAGTGGTTCGACGTATATCTGCAGAGCGGCGACAAGAGCAGACGTACAGATGCATTGACCCGAAAAGGCGACAGCTATTTCATTGACAAGAACTATAAGGATGCGATAGCTTCTTACGAGGAGGCAATCAGGAGCGGCGGCAACGCGAATGACCTTTATCCGTACTATCAGGCGGGTCTGGCACTTTCATTGACCAACAAGACGAAAGATGAGATCAACCTGCTTGCGCCAGTTGCCCGGACAGCTCCGACGGCTTCGTTCTGGAGCGAGACTGTCTATGAACTCGGCCGCGCGTATATGGCTGATGATGACAATGCCAATGCAGCTGAAATTTTCAAGAAACTTTCCTCTGAGAGCCGCGACTCCACTTACCGCGCAAGGGCATTGATCGGATTGGGAATGATTTCGGCCAATGAATCCCAGTTTGACGATGCACTCGGATATTATAAGCAGGTGGTCAGCAGGATGCCTTCGACGGTGTATTCGGAGGATGCGCTCAGGGCCATCGAATCCATATACCAGACCAAGCAGGAACCTGAGGCCTATTTCGCTTATCTCAAGACATTGGACGGTCAGGGGACTGAGGGCAATGAGGAGACGATGTTCTTCAATGCTGCCGAGCAGATTTTTCTTGCGGAGAATTACCAGAAGGCCATAAAGTCGCTGCAGGCATATCTGGATGAGTATCCTCAGGGCTCAAATGTTAATCTTGCGGAATTCTATATGGCCGAGTCGTACAAGAACATCGGCAAGAAGGAGCAGGCCTGCGACTGGTACAAGAAGGTCGTCGAGTGTGGCGAGACATCGTTTGTGGAGGCCGCTTCGCTCAGTTTTGCGAAATTGTCCTACAGCATAGAGCATTACAATGATGCCTATTCAGGTTACCAGTCCCTGCTTGAGAATGCGAAAATCGAGAACAACAAGCATACGGCCATCGTGGGAATGATGAATTCCGCATACAATGCCAAAGATTATGATGCGGCTGTCAGCAATGCGGTGAAGGTCGCGGCGGACAAGAGGAGCGACAAGGACGAAGTCCGTCATGCACAGTACATTGAAGCGAAATCTTATCTTGCTTCGAGCCGCAGAAATGAGGCATTCGCGATACTCCGCAAGCTCTCATCCCAGAAATCTACACCTGAGGGGGCTGAGGCTGCGTATCTGATTATCCAGGACGCTTACGACCAGGGCAAGTTCGACGAGGTCGAGAAACTTGTGTATGCGTTCTCCGATGCGGGAAGCGACCAGACTTATTGGCTTGCGAAAGCATTCGTCACATTGGGCGATTCTTTTGCTGAGAGGGACGATATGGCTCAGGCAAAAGCGACTTTCGAGAGCGTCCGTGACGGATATGAGCCGTCAGGCAAAAATGATGATATCCTTGACAATGTTAATATGCGTCTGAAGAAGATCGCGCAGAGGGAAAAGTAGTATGAAAAAGATATATTTGACATTAGCGGCTGCCGGTTCGGTATTGGCTTGCGTTTCTGCCGGAGCTCAGAATCTGAATCCGACTGTTTCGGTGACAAAGGCGTACGAGGGCAGTCTTATGGAGGTTCACAAACCGGCTCAGGAGATGTTCGTGCCGGATTCGCTGAAGCGCTTTGACCTGGATTTCGACTACTCTGTTTTTGAGAATCCATATAAGGGGTCGTATGATTTCAGCCCTTATCTTCTGGAGATGAAACCACAGGCGGCTGCGCTTACCGGGCGGAAGTTCTATCTCAAGGCAGGAACAGGATATCGTCTCAGACCGTCGCTCGACCTCGTCTGGGAGCCATTGACCAAGGGCAGGTTCAGAATGTCCGTATATGGCTCACATCATTCATACATAGGTGATTACAGGAATATGCAGTTCGATGCGGACGGTATTCTGAAATCGGCCGGAGGCTCATGGAACGGCTATGACCTGTATTCTACTGCAGGGGCCAATGCACAGGCTGATCTCGGCAAGGCAGTAATCGCTTTCGACCTGAATTACAAGGGAATACAGGGAAAGACCGGGGAGGGTGCCACAGGATTCAATTCGGCCAGGGCATTTGCGCATATTTATTCCACAAGCCTTTCGGAGAATTTTCTGTATTATGACATTGCAGTAAACTATGCATTCTCTTCGCAGGGTATGCTTGCCGGGGACAGAGCGTTGAATGCCAATGACTTGGACTTCAAGTTCACTCTTGGTCCGGTGCTCAGCAGGCACAACCGTATCTTGGCGGATGTGGGTTATGGCATGACTTGGTATAAAGGCTATATGAACACGGCCATCGGGACGGCTTACATCACCCCGAAATACGCATTTGACAAGAACAGATGGGATCTGAACCTCGGTGTGAAGTTCGGTTTCAACATCAGCGAAAAGGACAAGCCTGAGTCTGTCAATACCAATAAGGGAACGATGATTTATCCGGATGTCTATATCGGGTTTGAAGCCGTGAGGGATTATCTGAACCTCTATTTCAGGGCGACCGGCGGCGATTACAGAAATCAGTTCTCGTCAATGAAGGAGAAGTACCATTTCTATCTTCCGTCACACGGCCTGACCAACAACTATGTGGAGCAGTATAATCTGGCGCTCGGTTTCGCCGGAAATATCAGGAACAGGTTCCGTTACGACGTGCGTGGAGGCTTCAGAAGCTATGAGGACATGCCGTTTGACGGTATCTCCGCCATTCGCATAGTAACTGCTGCCCCGACTGTTGCTGACAATCTTATGTATATGTCAAATATGACGGTGGTAGGCGGTACTGCCGGTTATGTCAATATGAAGTTCCAGTGGGATTCACGTGATTTTACATTGGATTCGGATTTCAGGATCAATTCCAATTCATTCAAGGATTCGGAAATAGCAAATCAGCACATTTATCTGAACCAGTCGCTCTTCTCCGGCCATCTCGACGGCACATATAACTGGAAGAAGAGAATCTTTGCGGGAGTTTCTGCGGAATTCGCGACCGTGAGGAAGGGAGAAACTACTCTCGTGTCAATGCAGGAGAGCGGGGGAGAGCTCACTCCCGTAGCTCATACGACTATGAATGTGAGGGTCCCCGGATGGCTGAATCTCGGTCTGCATGCCGAATATGCATTCAACAACAAATTGTCATTCTGGCTCAGAGGTGAGAACCTTCTGAATATGAAGATACAGCGTTATGGAATGTATATGGACGGCGGTGTAGGATTCACTGCAGGCATTTGTCTGAATCTCTAATTTTTACTATATTTGTAGGATTAAGAACCTGTTTTGAAATGATTGAATAGTTGTTTGAGGTAAAATTCCTTCATCTTCTTCCCGAGTTTTCAGGTCAGATAGGCCCAGCTATCTTCCCTGAACCCTCGGTTGAATCTGAAGTTTTTTCCACTCAAACCTTCTGTGAATAATTTCAAAACAGTTTCTAAAAAAGTCAGACAGACAAGTTGATTTGAATAGAAAATTTTAAAAGAAAATAATGGAAGAGAACGAGAAGATGCGCGAAGCTGAAGAGCAGTATTCTGCGGGCAGTATTCAGGTCCTCGAAGGACTGGAGGCGGTGAGGAAAAGACCGTCAATGTATATCGGCGATGTGGGTGTAAGAGGTCTCCATCATCTGGTGTATGAGGTTGTGGACAACAGTATCGACGAGGCTATGGCCGGATTCTGCGACCACATCGAAGTTTCAATATTGGAAGACAACTCCATCAGAGTCCAGGATAACGGACGAGGAATCCCTACGGGAATGCACCCGAAAGAGCACAGGTCTGCTCTCGAGGTGGTTCTTACGGTTCTTCACGCCGGCGGTAAGTTCAACAAGGACAGCTACAAGGTGTCAGGAGGTCTTCACGGTGTCGGTGTATCCTGTGTGAACGCGTTGTCGGACAGCCTCGTGGCTGAAATCCACAGGGAAGGCAAGATCTATCAGCAGAAATATTCCAAAGGAAAGCCTTTGACTCAGGTAGAAGTGATCGGCGAGTGCGAAGACACGGGAACCACCATCACATTCCATCCGGATCCGGAGATATTCAATGTCACTACCATCTATAACTACGAGACTCTTGCGAACAGGATGCGTGAACTCTCGTTCCTGAACAAGGGAATCAAGATTACATTGACAGACAAGCGTACTCTCGTGGACGAGTATGTGGTCGATGCGAACGGAAACAGCAGTCCTACCGGAAAGCAGATCTACAAGAATGACGTATTCTACTCTCAGGAAGGATTGAAGGAATTCATCAAATATCTCGATGCGAGCCAGGAAGAGATTATTCCTGAACCGGTATGTGTGACATCCGACAAGATCATTCCTATCGACATTGCACTCCAGTACAATAACGGCTACAAGGAGACAATCCTCTCATATGTGAACAATATCCACACTATTGAGGGCGGTACCCATCTCCAGGGCTTCAGAATGGGTCTTTCCCGTTCGTTGAGGAACTATGCCGACAAAAACAAGCTCCTGGAGAAGGTAAAGGTGGAACTTACACAGGAAGACTTCAGGGAAGGTCTTACCGCCGTGGTTTCCGTGAAAGTGGCTGAGCCTCAGTTCGAGGGCCAGACCAAGACCAAACTCGGAAACAGTGAGGTCACCTCCATCGTGTCCCAGGCTACTTCAGCGGCGATGGACCAGTATCTTGAAGAGAATCCAAAGTACGCCAAGCTCATCATCGATAAAGTCGTTCTTGCCGCAACAGCCAGAACTGCTGCCCGCAAGGCACGTGAAATGGTTCAGAGAAAGACGGTCATGTCAGGTGCCGGTATGCCGGGCAAGCTCGCGGACTGCTCCGAGAGGAATCCTGAACTTTGCGAATTGTTCCTTGTCGAGGGAGATTCCGCAGGCGGTACCGCAAAGCAGGGTAGAGACCGCCGCATCCAGGCCATCCTTCCGTTGAGAGGTAAGATTCTCAACGTAGAGAAGGCAGCCGAGGACAGGGCATTCGACAGTGAGGAAATCAGAAACATCTACACTGCGCTCGGCGTTACTGTGGCACAGGCTGACGAGAACGGCGAGAAGAGAATGGACCTCAGCAAGTTGCGTTACCACAAAGTCATCATCATGACCGATGCCGATGTCGATGGAAGCCATATCGCAACATTGATTCTGACATTCTTCTTCAGATATATGCTCGACCTCATCAGAAACGGCTATGTCTATCTGGCTACTCCGCCGCTTTATCTGGTGAAGAAAGGCAAGGAAGAGATATATTGCTGGACTGACGCACAGCGTGCTGAAGCAACCCAGAAACTCGGAAAGGGGTCTGACAAGGGCGTGACAGTACAGCGTTACAAAGGTCTCGGAGAGATGAGCGACCATCAGTTGTGGGATACGACAATGGACCCGTCCAAGAGAAGACTCCGTAAAATCACCATTGACAATGCTGCCGAGGCAGAGAGGACCTTCTCAATGCTTATGGGCGATGATGTGCCGCCACGCAGACAGTTCATTGAAGAAAATGCACATTACGCAAACATTGACGCATAGTATAAGACAATATCTAAAATCTAGACAATATGTTAGACATTTTTGACAGAATTGAAAGAGACTCAGGCGGTCCTATCGGCCAGTATTTCGACCAGGCTTACGGCTATTATATGTACCCTCGTCTTGAGGGCGAACTCGGACCTCACATGGTTTTCAACGGAAAAGAGGTCCTGAACTGGAGTCTGAACAACTACCTCGGACTTGCAAATCATCCTGAAGTGCGTAAAGCGGATGCTGAAGCAGCTGCACAGTGGGGTCTTGCATACCCGATGGGCGCCAGAATGCTGTCGGGCAATACCAGATACCATGAGAAGCTGGAGAAAATGTTCGCTGAGTTCGAGAAGAAAGAGGATGCCTTCCTCTATAACTTCGGATATCAGGGAATCGTTTCCACGATCGATGCTCTTACTGCGCGTCATGATGTAATCGTCTATGATGCAGAGTGCCACGCTTGTCTGCTCGACGGTATCCGTCTTCATATCGGCAGCAAGTACAAGTATCGTCACAACAATATCGAGGACTGCGAGAAGGTTCTTGCCCGCGCTTGTGCTGAGGCTGATGCCAACGGCGGCGGTGTGCTCCTTATCACCGAGGGCGTATATGGTATGACAGGTGCGCTCGGTATTCTCGACAAGATAGCAGCTCTCAAGAAGAAATACAACTTCCGTTTCCTGATTGACGATGCCCATGGCTTCGGACTTCTCGGAGAACACGGCCGCGGAACTTCTGAGGCACTTCACTGCATGGACGAGGTTGACCTTTACATCGGCGCATTTGCCAAGTCAATGGCTTCTATTGGCGGATTCGTTGCAGGTCCTCACAAGATTATCAACTATCTCCGTGCGAACATGCGTTCACAGATGTATGCGAAGTCACTTCCTATGCCGCTCGTCATCGGCAATACCAAGCGTCTTGAAATCATCATGTCTCCGGAAGGTGACGAACTCCGCAAGAAGTGCTGGGCCATCACCCATGCCATCCAGGACGGTTTCAGGAAAGAAGGGTTCGATATCGGTGAGGCTCAGGCTTGCGTGACCCCTGTACATATCAAGGGAGGAGTCGCTCAGGCTACCAAGATGGCAAAGGATCTCCGTGAGAACTACAGGATTTTCTGTTCTATGGTCATCTATCCTGTCATTCCTAAGGGTATGGTCATTTTCCGTATCGTCTGCACGGCAGCCCACACTATGGAAGATGTCGAATATACTCTCAAAGCATTCAAGGAAATCAAGGCCAAGCTCGACGCAGGTGCTTATGATGGAGACGACATCGCTGCAATGACTGTGGAATAGTCCAAAATACACTTCATTATGAACCGGTCTTACTTTAAAGATAAGGTGATAATCATAACAGGAGCCAGCTCGGGTATCGGGTTGGCTTCTGCCAGATTATTCGGAAGCTTGGGCGCGAAGGTCGTCATGGCCGCCCGTCATCTCGACAAGCTCGAGGCTGAAGCCGCTTCTGTCAATGCTGATTTGTCCAAAGTCCTCTGCGTCAAGACGGACGTTACCAAAGAAGAGGATTGTAAGGCATTGATAGAGAAGACTGTGGAGATATTCGGCGGAATCGATATCTTGGTGAACAATGCCGGCATTTCCATGAGGGCGATGTTCAATGACCTGGACCTTTCTGTGATCCATTCCCTTATGAACGTGAATTTCTGGGGAACCGTGAATTGTACCAAATTCGCGCTGCCGTGGCTGCTGAAGTCCAAAGGCTCAGTGGTGGGCGTCATCTCGATTGCCGGATATTCCGCGCTTCCTGCAAGGACCGGTTATTCAGCATCGAAATACGCTATCCGAGGCTTTCTGGACACGCTCAGAATCGAGCACTTGAAAGACGGCTTGAACGTGTTGGTGTTCGCTCCGGGCTATACCGCATCCAATGTGCGTAATGCGGCATTGACAGCAGACGGAAGCGCCCAGGGAGAAACCCCGCTGGATGAAGGCAAACTTATGAGTGCTGAAAAATGTGCAGAATATCTTGCCAAAGCGCTCGCTTCCCGCAAGTCAGAGGTGATTCTTACGGCTCTCGGAAAGATTACCGTGCTTGCACACAGGCTGTTCCCGAGACTTACAGACAAGCTGACTTACAAATACATAGCCAGAGAAAAAGATAGTCCTTTCAAATAGTATTTCATTATGGCAAAGACTGGAATTCCCCGCGATCCCAAAATCTACATATCGCTATTTTGTCTTTTCCTGATTCTTCTGCTGATGATGCCGAGGAACGGAAAGTTCAACTACGACTACAAGAAGGGTACGCCGTGGCCTTATGAAACATTGGTTTCACAGATAGATTTTCCTGTCCTGAAAACACAGGAGCAACTTCGTGCTGAGAAAGATGCCGCAGGCTCCAGTATAGTGCCATACTACAAATATGACGACGGGATTCCGCGTAAAGTGGTGAAGGGCATCGAGCAGCTTAATTTAGGCGAGGCCAGCCAGATAAGGCCGAAAATGCTCGAGGCCGTGTCTGATATTTACAGAAGGGGAGTGATGGCTGACGAGGCCTCTTCCAAGGAAGAGAACTTCTCGGCTGCAGATGATATCATATTCATCCAGAGAGACAAACGTGCGGTGAAAACCCCGGCTTCCGATGTTTATACGGTATCTTCAGCATTGGACAAGGTCATTTCAGAGACTGCCAAGGATTTTCCGTCCGAAAGGGTGGATTCTATTGCCAATGCAGTGGGCATCGACGATATCATTGTCCCGAATCTGATCTATGACAAGGAAACCACGGACTTGGTGCATGCCGAGTCTGTGGATTATATTTCTCCGACCTCCGGATTTGTGACCGCCGGGCAGCTGATCGTGACCAAAGGCGAAATAGTGACGGCTGAGATACAGCAGCTGCTGGATTCGTACAAGGCTGAATATGAGGAGAGTCTGGGATATGACGGACCGAGGATTTTCCTGTGGATCGGTAATGGAGTGATATCATTGGCATTGGTCCTGATACTCTTCCTTTCCATTTTCTACACGAACCCCGACATATTCAAACTGATGAACAAGTATCTTTATCTGCTGTTCATCTTCACATTGACGGCATTTGCAGCGTTTGCAGTGGACAAACTGGACCCGACATTGCTCTATATGATTCCGTTCTCGCTTTCGGCGCTGTATCTGTTGGCATTTTTCAGAAGGCGGGTCGTGCTTCCGGTGTATGTCGTTTCATTGATGCCGCTGCTGATTTTCGCGCACAACGGCGTGGAACTTTTCCTGCTGAATCTGGTTGCGGGAGTGGTGACAATGTTCGTGTTCCCGTTTTTCAGCAAGGGATGGAGGCAGTTCGTGGCGGCTATGCTCGTGTTTGTATGCCTGCTGCTGACCTTCATCGGATTCCGGCTTATCAATTCGGGCAATGCATTCGACGACTTGTGGCTGATGCTCTATCTGTTTTTCGGGGCATTGCTTTCAGTCGCAGGATATCCGCTCATATATCTGATGGAGAAGATATTCTCGCTTGTGTCAGGTACCCGTCTCCAGGAACTGTGTGACCCTAACAATAAACTTCTGAGAATTCTTGCACAGAAGGCTCCGGGGACATTCCAGCATTCACTTCAGGTGATGAACCTTGCTGATGCGGCTGCGAGGAGCATTGACGCGGACGTGCTTCTTGTGCGTGCCGGAGCAATGTATCATGACATCGGGAAGACTGCCAATCCGCAATGCTTCGTGGAGAACGAGAGCCTCGGCGCCAAGTTCCACGACGGGCTTACTCCCAAAGAAAGCGCTGAGATGATCATAAGACATGTTTCGGACGGTCTCGCTCTTGCTGCCAAGTACAAGCTGCCTCAGGTGGTGAGCGATTTTATTCTCACACATCACGGAACTACCTGTACGGCATTCTTCTACAACAAGTTTATAGAAGAGGGCGGAAACCCTGCCGAATCGGATGCCTTCTATTATAAGGGCAAGAAACCTTGGACCAGGGAGCAGGCGCTGGTCATGATCTGCGATACTGTGGAGGCCGCTTCGCGTACATTGAAGGACAATACTCCCGAGACTTTCGACAAGTTCGTTGAGAACATCGTTTCAGCCAAGATGGCTGCAGGACAGCTTGACAATGCAGATATTACATTGAAGGAACTCAGCCGTATAAAATCAGTGCTGAAGTCATATCTCGGGCAGATTTATCACGAAAGAGTGGTCTATCCCAAGCAGTATAGACAATATTAGGCTTTCCCGATTGGAAATTGTCTGAAAAATTCCTATTTTTGCAGGCTAAGTGTAAGATGGCTTGAATCTCGCGCAAACACATTGAAAATTTAATCGCATTGAAAATATAAAATATTGAATAAAGATGAATATTGTAAAAAATCAGATTGATGAGCTTAATATCCAGCTCACTGTCACTGTTGCTCACGATGATTACGCTGAGGCTGAGAAGAAAGAACTCCAGAGATGCAAACGTACAGCCGAGTTCAAGGGCTTCAGAAAGGGAATGGTTCCTATGTCCCTTATCCAGAAAGTTTATGGAGAGCGCGTGCTTGGCGAAGTTGTGAACAAGGTTCTTTCAGACGCTATCAATAATTTCGTTAAGGAAAACAATATCAAGATGGTAGGTGAGGCTCTTCCAAGTGAGGACCAGCCGGAAATCGAGTGGAAGTCAGGCAACGACTTTACTTTCAAGTTCGATATCGCCACCACTTCAGAGGTGAACTTCGAACTCTCCAAGGATGACAAAGTGAAAGTTTATGAGATCAAGGTTTCTGCTGAGGCCAAGAAAGAGATGAAGGACAACCTTCTCCGTCAGTTCGGTTCTCTCACGGATGCTGAGCAGGCAGGTGAGGATGATTTCGTAATCGTTGATTTCGCTCAGGAAGGCAAGACCGTTGAGGGCTCATATGTAGGCGTGAAGAATGTAGAGGGCGAGGCTAAGTCCAAGTTCCTCGGCGCGAAGGTCGGAGACCAGTTTGATGTCAATGTAAATGAAGCATTTACTAATGAGTCTGACCGTGCATATATGCTCAAGGTAAAGAAAGAGGAGCTCGCTTCTCTCGCACCTGAGTTCCACGTTACAGTGAAGGAAGTGAAGACTTTCGCTCCGGCAGAGGAGAACCAGGAGACTTACGACAAGATTTTCGGCGAGAACCAGGTTCACAATGCAGAGGAATTCGACAAGGCTGTAACTGCAAGGCTTGAAGAGAATTACAAGCAGGAGTCTGACTACAAACTTTCCAAGGATCTGCGCGAGTATCTCGTAAAGAAAGCTGACATCAAGCTTCCGGAGGAGTTCCTCAAGAGATGGCTGTTCAATATCAATGACGGTAAGTTCAGCAAAGAGGAGATCGAGAAAGAGGCACCTGCGTTCTTCGAGGATTTCCGCTGGCAGATGGTACGTGGCTACATCATGCAGAAGTTCGACCTCAAGATCGAAGAAAAAGATGTTCACGAGGCAGCTCAGGCATATGTTGCTTACCAGTATGCTTCATACGGCATGGGAAATGTTCCTGAGGCAATTCTCAAGGACAGTGTTGCCCGAGTACTTCAGGATGAGAATACCAGCCGCCGCATTGTAGAGAATGTTGAGGCTACTAAGGTTATCGAGGCAGTTAAGGGGGCGGTTACACTGAAGGCTGAGAAGGTTTCAGTAGAAGATTTCCGTACACTTTAGTCTTAATCCCAAGAAATATGAACAATAACGAATTTTATAAATTCGCGAGAATGGGCCGTGGAATCAGTTCTACGACCCTTCATCGTTATGAATCGGCTCTGGATTCGTATATAAATCCGACCATCATCGAAGAAAGGAAACTCAATGTCGCATCCATGGACGTGTTCAGCCGTCTTATGATGGACAGGGTGATATTTCTCGGTGTGCCGATTGATGACGACGTGGCGAATATCATTATGGCCCAGCTCCTGTTCCTTGCTTCCACCGACAGTATGGCTGACATTTCGCTCTATCTGAATACTCCTGGCGGACAGGTTTCTTCGGGACTGGCCATTTATGATACGATGCAGATCATTGAACCGGACGTGGCAACCATCTGTACAGGTATGGCGGCATCGATGGGCTCGGTGCTGTTGTGCGCAGGTACTGAAGGCAAGCGTTCAGCATTGCCGCACAGCCGTGTCCTGATTCATCAGCCTCTTGGCGGCGCCCAGGGACAGGCATCTGACATCATCATTGCAGCAAAGGAGATAGAGAAGACCAGAACAGAGCTGTGCAACATCATTGCCCAGCATACCGGTCAGACTTTTGAGCGTGTGCTTGCTGATGCTGACAGGGATTTCTGGATGACTGCAGAGGAAGCCAAGGCTTATGGTATGGTGGACGGAATTCTTTCCAGTAAGAAAAAGGTGAAATAAAGTGGCCGGAAAAAAGACACAAAATTATTGTATGTTCTGCGGGAGACCGGAATCTCAGGTTCCGTACCTTCTTCCGGGACAGAACGGGGCTTGTATCTGCAGTGACTGTATCATGTTGGCTGCCGATTATCTGAAAGAGGTTTCAGGACAAAAAACTGACAAAGCAGCACCCAAGAAGATCAGTAAACTGCAGAAGCCTAAGGAAATCAAGGAGTTTCTGGACCAATATGTCATTGGCCAGGACCGTGCGAAGAAGCTTCTGTCAGTGGCTGTGTACAATCACTACAAGAGGATAAACCACAATCTGGTCGACAAAGTGGATGACGGAGTTGAACTTGAGAAGTCCAATATCCTCCTCGTTGGCCCGACCGGAACAGGAAAGACATTGCTCGCAAAGTCCATAGCAAGGCTTCTTCAGGTACCGTTCACGATTGTGGATGCCACTGTGCTCACTCAGGCCGGATATGTGGGTGAGGATGTGGAGAGTCTGCTCTCAAGGCTTCTCCAGGAGGCTGATTATGACCTTGCGAAGGCGGAGAGGGGTATTGTATTCATCGATGAGATAGACAAGATAGCCCGCAAGGGAGATAATCCTTCGATTACTCGTGATGTTTCCGGAGAGGGAGTACAGCAGGCATTGCTGAAACTTCTGGAAGGAAGTGTCGTGAATGTTCCTCCACAGGGGGGACGCAAGCATCCTGAGCAGGAGTTCATTCATGTAAATACCCAGAATATCTTGTTCATCTGCGGTGGTGCGTTTGAGGGCATTGAAAGGTCGATTGCGAATCGCCTGAATACCCAGGTTATAGGTTTCACTACCGGTGGCACCAAGCAGATTGACAAGAACAATCTGCTCAAGTATGTGGCTCCGGAGGATCTGAAGTCCTATGGCCTCATTCCGGAGATCATCGGTCGTCTTCCGATTGTCACTTATCTGGACAGTCTGGACAAGGATTCACTTCTTCGTATTCTTACAGAGCCGAAGAATGCCATATTGAAGCAGTATGAGAAAATGTTCGAGATGGACGGCATCAAGCTGGAGATAGAAGATGGCGTGAAGGACCTCATAGTCGATACTGCCATCAAGAACAAACTCGGAGCACGTGGCTTGAGAGGCATCTGTGAAAGAATTTTCGATGATGCCATGTTTGAGGCTCCGTCTTCGCGCAAAAAGACATTTACCGTGACACTCGAGTACGCCAAGGAGCATCTGAAAGATGATATTTAGCGTATAAGATTATGGATAGACAGGCTGCTTCGAGTTTTCTGAGCAGCCTGTCTCCGGAAAAGTCTAAGTTTGAGAAATAGTCGCTATTTCTCAAACTGCACTATATGTTGGCGGTAGTAGCTGCGGAACGTCCGGCAGCCTCAGCGAAATCCTCACCATTGGAGGCGTAGATGATTCCACGTGACGAATTGATAAGCAAGCCGCCCATTGCATTTGCACCGTGCGCGATTACCTCTTCTGCGGAACCTCCCTGTGCTCCGACACCTGGCACGAGGAAGAAATTGTCCGGGCAGAACTTGCGGATTTCAGCGAGTTTGTCAGCTTTGGTGGCGCCTACCACGAACATCATGTTGTCAGGATTGGAGATGGACATCATCTTTTCCATAACCTCCTGATACAGAGGCTTGCCGTCCTGCTGCGCCATCTGGAAATCTGCAGAAGACTTGTTGGAGGACAATGCTACCACGATAGCGAATTTTCCAGGATATTCGAGGAACGGGGTGACAGTTTCACTTCCCATATAAGGGGAGATTGTCACAGCGTCGAAATCCATCGTCTCGAAATATGTCTTGGCATACATCTTGGCAGTGTTTCCGATATCACCGCGCTTTGCGTCCGCAATGATGAACTGCTCAGGATGATTGTTCCTGATATAATCTACGGTCTTTTCCAGCGCCATCATGCCCTCTCGTCCATAGCACTCATAGAAAGCCAAGTTCGGCTTGTATGCTACACAATGCTCTGAAGTCGCGTCAATAATGGCCTTGTTGAATTCATACAGCGAGCGTGCAGTGCCTTTCAACAATTCCCCGTGGACAGCAATCTCTCCGTCCTGGGCAAGTTTCTGAATGTGCTGGGGCATCTTGTTGAAATCAGTGTCCAAACCCACGCACAGCATGGTCTTCTTGGCCTGGATCTGGGCATATAAATCTTTGGTATTCATATCTTTATAAATAATCTTCAAAATACATCGTCACCTTGTCCATAAGGTGGATACGGTCCTTGCCGAAAACATTGTGCTCTGCGCAAGGATATGGGAAATAATCCAGCTGGACATTGTTCTTGATACATTCTCTTACGAAACTCAGGCTGTGCTCCCAGACTACAGTGTTGTCGATAGCGCCCTGACAGATAAGCAGTTTGCCCTTCAGGTCAGTCGCCTTGTTGATCAGACTTGTCTCGGCGAAGCCCTCAGGATTTGAGTCAGGCGTCTCCATATATCTCTCGCCGTACATCACCTCATACCATTTCCAGTCGATTACAGGACCTCCTGCAACACCGACCTTGAAAGTCTCCGGATAGTTCGTCATAAGCGAAATCGTCATAAATCCGCCATAACTCCAACCGTGCACACCGATTCTGTCCTTATCCACGTAAGGCAATGTCATCAGTTCGCTAAGCCCGGCCATCTGGTCAGCCATCTCCGCCTGTCCGCAGTATTTGTGGATGGCCTTTTCATAAGCTGCGCCACGGTTTTCCGTACCCCTGTTGTCCTGCACATAGACGATGTAGCCGCGCTGCGCCATGTACATTTCCCAAAGCCTTATCTGTCCAAGCCAGGAATCGTTCACCATCTGCGAATGAGGACCGCCATAGACATACAGGATGACCGGATACTTCTTGGCAGGGTCGAAATCCACCGGAAGATAGAGCCTGTACCAGTTGTCATATTTTCCGTCGGCGCTCTTTACCGTTCCCAGAGTCATCTCACCTGTAGCATAATCCTTCATCGGATCCTCGGCGGTGAAGATAGTCTTGGACATCTTTCCGTCTGTAGAAGTCACTTTCACCACGCCGGGAACATTGAAACTGCTGTAACTGTCGGTAAACCATGTGCCTGATTCATTGACACTTACATTGTGCCATCCCTCATCGGAGGTGAGCCTGACAGGCGTCCCGACATTGACCTTTCCCTTGCGGGAGACATTGACCCGGACAGAGAACAGGTGCTGTTCGACAGGGGAGACCTCTGCGCTGGTATAGAAGATGCGCTCGCCGTCCTCGGCAACGAATTTCACGTCAGCGGCGACGTTGGTGACTCGGGTTACTGTGCCGAGCGTGTCGCAGAGATACAGGTTCTTGTAGCCGTCCCTGTTGTCAGTGCGGTAGATGAATCGGCCGGAGAATCCGAACCAATGCAGAGGGTCCGTCGGTTCCACCCATTTTTCATTGTCCTCAGTAAGTACGGTTCTCAGGAATTTGCCGTCGCGGGCCTTGTACATATTCAGGTGCATATGCTTCTGGCTCCTGTCCAGAACCTGGATGAAGATCAGCTTACCGTCAGGAGACCAGGAAACATTGGTGAGATACTGGTCGTAGCCGAAATCGTCCGCCTGGATGTATGTAGTCGTGTTTTCCGACAGATTGTAAACGCCTACGCGCACATTCTCGGAGCCCATTCCGCTCATCGGATATTTGATGCTCTTGAGAGAACCGGTACGTGTGGTGATGTCCAGAAGCGGGAATTCAGTTACCTGACTTTCATCCTTGCGGTAGAACGCGATGCTGCGTCCGTCCGGTGACCAGAAAATCCCTCCGGAAATACCGAACTCGTTTCTGCTGACCGACTGCCCGTAAGTGATTTCAGAATTCTCGCTTTCAGCGACAGGACGGATATGCTTGCGCTGGTCAATGTAATAAAGGCTTTTGCCCACCGTAAAAGCCAATGCAGGGGCTGCACCGACGGCCCTGTTGCCCATCATTGACCCGTTTGCAGACATTGCCGCCTCGTTCGGCGTAACATTTTCAGCGCCTTCCGGCAATGACTTCCTGAGATATGCTCCGGCAGCTTCCGCATAGACGCCGAGCACCTCGTCAGCATCCACATCTTTACCGGCATTGACATCATAAAGCTGCGGCTTTCCGTCCTTCATATATACAATGGTGTTCTCGCCGTACCATCCTGTGCGGAATCTCTCTGGTCTGAGTTCGCCCGAATATACAGCCTGCTCCATCGTCATCATCTTGCCTGTGTTGTTGGCAGGATGAACAGAAAAAACTTTCATTCCCTCAGCTCTCTGATGCTCCTCGGCATTCAGAGAAACGGCGGCCAAAGAAGATACCGCCAATATTCTCAATGCGATAAAATGTAATCTTTTCATCTTATTGTCTTTCAATAGCTTACCTTACGGACAGGATATTATCCACGATATATTTCTGCTGACCGCGCCATGGAAGCGCTCCCAAATACTCCTTATAATGAAGTTCCACGGTCTTGCCGCTGCACCTCATCAGAGAATCAGCAAGCTCTCCATTCTCCACGGAGAACTCGAAAACGTAGGATTCCATACCATTGGTACCTTTTCCTGTACCTCTCAGGCCTGACTGGATCAGCCTGCCTTCATAGGTCTTGAATACATAGCCCTTGTACATCACCTGATTCAGGTCTCCTGCCTTGACTCCTTCACCGAAGACAAAGTAGAAGCGGAAATAGAAGAACCCTGTCAGGGCCAGCACAACCACAAGCGTGATGGTGCTGATGATCTTAGTCTTGATACTCATATTATTCGATATTGTCATTGAGTTCCCATCCTGTCAATGTGGAGATATATGGAATCAGCACATGGGCGAGCTTTTTGTGTCCCTTGTAGCTTGGATGCCAGCTTGCGCCGAGCTCATCTTCAGTATTGTGCACAGCCTTGGTGAAACTCAGGAAATGCACATTCTTAAGGCCGCAGCTGTTTACGCAATACCTCACATAATCGGCTGCCAGGTCATCGCAGTTGCTCGAAACACAGAGAACCGGATGATTCTCACCGTAGTTCTTCTTGATCTTGTTCAGGAGTTTCACATAATTGTCCCTGAAAAGAGATATCTTAGGCTGTCTGCCGGTAGAGAAGTCATTGGTACAGAGGTAGATGATGGTGACCTGCGGTCTGAATGCATCAGCTGCGGCATCCCATTTCACATCCTTGTCCTCGTCGAATGTCTGGTCATAACGGTCAGGCATATAGTAGTCCTTGAACTTGTCCGCATAATTTCTGGCAATCCCCATTCCGGAATGCGCAACAGCATAGTAATCAGCCCCGAAGTACCTTGAAAGGATAGCAGCGTAAGTCAGATTGCTGTTCTCGGTCTCACTCTTGTAAGGGTCCGTCCTGACACTGTTCTCCGTACCGTAACCGCAAGTGTAAGAGTCACCTATCACCTCGAACTGGCGCTTTTTGAGACCTTCAGCCTGAAGCAGTTCGCCTGCCTTGGTTATATACTCGCTGATAGTGGTCCTGCCTTCACTTCCCTCAGTACGCTTTTTCAGAACCACAGTGTGCTCGAAGCCTTTCCCCTTGGAATTGAACGACTTGAGGGCAGCCGGTTCCACCAGCACATATACCGAATCCTTACCGCTGACCCTGATGGTCCTGTCAGCCTTCGCGTCCGGTTCCCTGTCAATCCAGAGGTCATAATAGTTCGCCTTGCTGTCGGAGGCCTTCATCGCCAAGTAGGAGCCCTCAAAACGGATTCTGACATATACTCCGGTCCAGTCGAAAGAAACATTGTCCTTCTCCTTCAATGTCCTGCCCACATAAGTTACCCTGGAATCGGATGCCGGCGTATGAATCTCCGGCAGTTCCCTTGCAGATAAACCGCTGATGGTCAATGTCAATGCCATCAATGCTATAATCATCCTTTTCATATCGTTTATTTCATTTTTTCAAGTCCTGAATTCAGGAACTCGACAAATCCGTCTATATCAGTATTGTATCCGCGAATCGGAGCGAGCTGCTTTCCGTCAGGCGACAGAAGCACGTAGTTAGGCTGTGCGCTCACGCCGAAATTTTCACGGACGAACCATGCATTGACACGTCCCCTGTCCTTCAGAACCTTTCCGCTGCTGGTGGTAACCCATTCGCTCTCAGGAAGTTTAGTCTTGTCGTCCGTATAGAGAACCACGATGATAAAATCATTTTTCAGCATTGACAGTACCTTCGGATCGCTCCAAACCCTCTGCTCCATCTCGCGGCAATTCACGCAGGCGAGACCGGAAATGTCCAGGAAAACAGGTTTGCCGGACGCTTTCGCAGCAGCATATCCCTCTTCCATAGAATGATAGCCTGTAAGTCCGAGCGGCAGTTTTTCGCCTTTATTGGCCTCTTCTATGCTGACCACCTGCTGGCTTGGATTGCTGCCCATTATGAAGTCCTGCGTCTCGATAGGCGGGAGATATCCTGACAATGCCTTGAGCGGCGCGCCGAACATTCCAGGTATCATATAGACCACGAACGTAAAGTCCACGATTACCAGGAAAAGCCGGAATATCCCGATATGCTTCACCTCGTTGTCCGCCTCAAACCTTATCTTGCCGAGCAGGTACAGACCGAGCAGGGTGAATACCACAATCCAGATTGCGAGATAGATCTCCCTGTCCAGAAGGCCCCAATGATAAGTCTGGTCCGCCACGCTGAGGAACTTCAGACCGAGAGCCACCTCGATAAATCCGAGCACCACCTTCACGGAGTTCAGCCAGCTGCCGCTCTTGAGTTTCTTCAGCAGAGACGGGAACATCGCGAAAATCGTGAATGGCAATGCGAAGGCCACCGAGAAGGCAAGCATTGTCACCATCGGAGTCCAGAACTCACCCTGGGTGGATTTGATCAGGACAGAACCTACGATAGGACCGGTGCATGAGAATGACACCAGGACCAGTGTCAATGCCATGAAGAAGATGCCTGCAAGTCCTCCCTTGTCGGAATTCTTGTCGCTTTTGTTCACGAGAGCTGACGGCAGCGTGATTTCAAACGCTCCGAAGAACGATGCCGCAAATACCATAAACACGATAAAGAAGATGATATTCGGGAGCCAATGCGTTGAAAGCCAGTTGAATATGTCGGCCGTAACTGTCTCGCCTCCGAAGATGTAGGTCGCTCCGATAATCAGTGAAATAGGTACTGTGTAAAGCAGTACGATGAACAGTCCGTACATGAAGGCCTTGAAACGTCCGGCCGCAGGTGTTGAAGACCCTTTCATGAAGAAAGATATGGTCATAGGCACCATCGGGAAGACACATGGTGTGAGAAGCATTGCAAATCCCCACAATACCGCCTCAAGTATCAGAGCCCACAAAGAACCGCCCGCACGCTGCTCCTCTTCTGTCACGTTCTGTGAAATCTCTGGAGCCTCTGCAGTCACGGCAGCCTTTTCAGGAACAGCAGCAACTGCCGCGTCAGCCTCTTTCCGGAGCTTTATCTCGAAATTCCAATCCTCAGGTGCGCCGCAGGAGTTGTCCGTGCAGCTCGAAGACGTGATCATACCTTTCAGACTCGAGGCATCTTCTGCCACTCTGATCTTCTGCGCGACCTTGATCTTATCGAAGAAAACATCATCCCCGTTGAATTTCTCAGGCTTGAGCAGGTCGTACAAACCGCCTTCAAGAGAATACCCTTTGACATCCTCGAATTCCACCGTTACAGGCGAGTCCTTGTGGGAAGCTCCATAAGTATGCCATCCGGAGCTGATAGTTCCGGAGAAAATGATTTCGGTAATCCCGTTTTCCGTTTTTCCCTGGGAAACGGACCATTTTACTATCGGTTCGCCCATTTGAGCGAATAAAGGCACTGCACTCAGTAAAAAGAGTACAATGCCTGATATAATACTGCGTCTTTTCATTATCATATCATTTTCGGTATAAAAATGATTTCGCTTATTTTGCGTAAGCTACTGAACGGGTCTCCCTGATGACGGTGATCTTCACCTGACCAGGGTATGTCATTTCATTCTGAATCTTGAGAGCGATATCGGAAGAAAGCTTAGCTGCCTGCTCGTCACTTACATCCTCTGCGCCAACGATTACACGGAGCTCCCTACCTGCCTGGATCGCATAACTCTTGGTTACACCAGGATATGCGGCAGCAAGGTCTTCCATGCCCTTGAGTCTCTTGATATATGATTCAATTACCTCGCGGCGTGCTCCAGGACGTGCTCCTGAGATAGCGTCACCTACCATGACGATAGGGGAGATGAGCGATGTCATTTCAGTCTCTTCGTGGTGAGCGCCGACAGCGTTGCAGATTTCTGGTCTTTCCTTGTACTGCTCTGCCAGTTTCATACCGAGCAGTGCGTGAGGAAGTTCAGGATCGTCCTCTGAAACCTTTCCGATATCGTGGAGAAGTCCGGCCCTCTTCGCGAGCTTAGGATTGAGACCGAGCTCGGAAGCCATTATGGCACAGATGTTTGCAACCTCGCGTGAGTGCTGGAGAAGGTTCTGTCCGTAAGAAGAACGGTATTTCATACGTCCTATGAGTTTCACGAGTTCGATGTTCATACCGTGGATTCCAAGGTCAATGCAGGTTCTCTTACCAGTCTCGAGAATCTCATCCTCAAGCTGTTTCTGGACCTTCGCTACCACCTCTTCAATACGTGCAGGATGGATACGTCCGTCCACGACAAGCTGATGGAGCGCAAGACGTGCGACCTCTCTTCTGACAGGGTCAAAAGCCGAAAGAAGAATGGCATCCGGAGTATCGTCCACTACGATTTCCACACCGGTAGCAGCCTCCAGAGCCCTGATGTTACGACCTTCGCGGCCGATGATTCTACCTTTGATATCATCGTTCTCGATAGGGAAAGTCGTGACTGCATTCTCAATGGCAGTCTCTGTCGCAGTCCTCTGTATAGTGGTGATTACTATTCTTTTGGCTTCCCTTGCAGCGTTAAGTCTGGCGTCATCCATCGTATCGTTAATGTACGCCTGGGCTTCGCTTCTCGCCTCAGCCTTCATGTTTTCCATGAGAAGGTTCTTGGCTTCGTTGGCGGTCATGCCGGCAATGCTCTCAATCTGCTTGTTGGCTTCCTGACGGAGTGACTCGTATTCTTCTGCCTTACGGTCGAGCGCATCTTTCTGGGACTGGAGGCTTGCCTTGGTAGTGTCGAGATCCTTGATTTTCTTCTGGAGCTCGTTGTTCTGCTGGTTGAGATTGTTCTCTTTCTGCTTGAGACGGTTCTCGGTATCCTTGATCTGTGCATTCTTCTCATTCACGAACTTCTCGTGCTCGCTTCTGAGCTGGAGGAACTTCTCCTTGGCTTGAAGGATCCTTTCTTTCTTGATGTTTTCTGCCTCAAGCTCCGCCTTTTCCAGGATGCTGTCCTTGCGTCCTTTCATAACCATTCTGTGAACCATTATGAAAACTGCAATTCCGAATGCAGCTGACAGCAAGGCTACTGCTATGAATATCAAAATGTTGTTCATACGTATATATAAATTTATGTTTTAGTCGTCTCTTTCCGGATTACAAAAAACCGGCTGCAAGTTTCCTTGTACGAAGAAGCTTGCAGTCGGAATATATAAAAGCCGTCAGCCGGGTCGTCAGAAAAATCTAATATTGCAAGATTTGAGCTCCGTGCCGGTTCAGTAATCCTACGTCCCGCATAGCGGAATCCCATCAAAGGTACTTAGGCCCGCACATCCCCGGCTCGAGAACACCCGGTTCCGAAGAACTTGTTGTTTTCAGCGAGTAGTGGGCCGACGGCTAATCTTTTATACCATCAAGATAAGTATTTGTCTGCTTCTCAAGCGCTTTCACCTCATTCTCCAGACTCTCCACCATCCTTCTCGCTGACAGCCTCGCGATACACTCGTTCAGGGCCACAAACGTAAGAAGCTCCGACGTGTCCTTTTCGGGAAACCTGTTCGAATACTTGCTTAACGTGCTTTCCACCAGTTTAGCGGCATTTCTGTAAATCTCCTCGTCATCTGGCGTCTTGGCCGACAACTCGTATTTCTTGCCGTTGATCCGTATCGTAATCTTCTGCCCCATATCTATCTTTCCAATAATGAGATGCATCTGTCAATCTCAGAAATCATCTTGTCAATCTTCTCCCTCGCAGCTGCGCTGCCTTCCTCATGAGCAGTAAAAGCTTCAATCAACTTGAGATTATCTACTTGTCTTTCCAGATCCGAAATCTGCTTCTTATATGAATCAATTTCAGCATCTTTCCTCCTCAGTTCGATGACAAGATTCTCTTTCGTCTGTCTCTCGCGTTCATACAGCGCGATAAGTCTTTCGATATTTTTTCTCACATCTTCGAGCATCAGAGGCAATACTTTAGATTCATAATATGCAAATTTAATAAAAAAATTTCCATATTTGCGTTGGAATATAAGATATTTCTGATGGAATCTTCAAATTTATTAGACCGATACGTGTGGCTTGTGGATTTGCTTGTCCAGAACCGCTATATGTCCTTCGTCGAAATTGACGAGGTCTGGAGAGAATCGGACTTGAATCCGAAAAAGGAACCGATGCCCAAGAAGACTTTCCAGAATCACTGCGCGAAGATCAAGTCGTTGTTCGGGATTGAAATCAAATGTACCCACAGAGGCACATACCAGTACCATATAGTAGAACAGAGGGACGCTTTCGTGACAGGTGTCCGCTCCTGGCTGTACAACTCATTCGCATTGAACAGCATAGTATCTTCAGACGCATCTCTTTCTTCGAGAATCGTGCTCGAGAAGCTGCCGTTGGGCGTTTCCAAACTCTCACCCGTGCTGAAGGCAATGAAGAACAGCAAGATGCTCCGCATCGAGTTCAGAAGTTACCGCTCACGGGAACTGTCCGTAAAGGAAGTTGTGCCTTATTGCCTGAAAATCTATCATCTCGTCTGGTATCTTCTTGCCAGAGACAGAGATTCTTCTGCTCTTCATATCTATAACATGGAACGGGTGACCAATGTAGAAGAAATTGACTATCAGTTTACTATGCCGCCCGAATTCAATGCGGGAGCTTTCTTTTCGAACTATTTGGGCGTCATTGTTCCGGAAAAGCCTGTGGTAGAGACCATCCTGCTGAAAGTGAAAGACGGTCAGGAAGAATATCTCCGCAGCATTCCGTGGCATCATTCCCAGAAGGAAGTGGTGACAGGGCCGGACTATGCGGTCTTTGAATTCAGAATGTGCATCACGACAGACCTTATACAGCGAATAATGTCCCAGGGCTATCTGGTGGAAGTGCTTGCTCCGGAGAGTCTGAAAGAAAGAGTCAAGAATGTGCTGCTGAAAATGAATGAAATCTACGGACTCTGATTAAAGGTGAGGATAGCGACTTATGGGTAAAGACAGTCACATATCAGGCGGAAACACATTCGTCCTTGTGTATTTGGGAGCGTTGAGCGCTTTCGGGCCTTTCGTAATGGATATGTATGTTCCGGTGCTGCCGGCCATGCAGGACTGGTTCGACTGCCCGGTGTCCAAGGTGCAGTTAGGCTTGACCACAGGTCTTGTCGGGCTTGCAGTCGGCCAGCTGATATTCGGCCCGGTAAGCGACAGGTACGGCCGGAAACGTCCTTTGATATGCGCTATGGCCCTGTTCCTGATATCCACATTCGGCTGCATCTTCTCTGCCAATGTCCATGAATTCATCATCATGAGGCTCTTCCAGGGCCTGGCCGGATCCGGCGGAGTCGTCCTTTCCAGAAGCATTGCCACAGACCGGTACAGGGGAAAGGAATTGACGAAAATGATGTCAATGATAGCCGCTGTCAATGGCGTGGCTACGGTGGCTGCACCTATCGTGGGCGGACTTATAGCCCTTGTGGGAGGCTGGCGGGCCATATTCTGGAGCCTTATAGTATTGTCGGCGGCACTGCTCATCGGAGCTACCCGCATGGATGAGAACCTCTCGTTCAAGAACCTGAGCATCTACAAGTCCTCGTCATTGAAAGTTATTGCCGACGGTATCTACAACATATTGAGCAACAGGAGGTTCCTTCTGTATGTTCTTACGTATATGTTCTCCATGGGCGTGCTTTTCACCAACATCGCCTCCGCTCCGTTCATTATGCAGGAGCATTACGGACTATCCACCCTGCATTTCAGTATAGTGTTCGGATTCAATGCATTGACCTTCGCCATCGCGGCAGCGCTCATCCCCAGATTCAAGGACAATGATGCGGCTATCCGGTTCGGTACATTCGCGCTTGCGGGATTCTCGGTACTGACGGCGGTCGTGCTGTTTTTCAAACCGGGATTCTGGTGGTACGAGATACTGGTATTCATCCTCATGCTGATGGTCGGCATAGTCTCCACCGCCTCCAACGTCTCAGCTATGGATTCGGGACGGGACAATGCAGGGGTCGCATCTGCTCTGCTCGGCGCCATCGGTTATGCATTTGGAGGAATTGTGCCTGCGATAGTGGGAATGGGGGACATGTTCATCACCACCGGGGCTCTTTTCCTCTGCAGCTCAATGCTTACGCTCGTCTGCGTGCTGATTTCTCTTGCCGGAAAGAAATCCGCTTAGTAATTTTGCCCCCAAATTAGAGTGCGTATGGAATTGTATGAATATGCAAGGCCTGACATAATGTCAGGGAAAAAGATCCTGTACCTGCACGGCTTCGCTTCGAGCGGCCAGAACGGTACGGTAAAGACAATGGGGACATTGCTCCCTTCAGCAGAAATCATTGCCCCGGACATCCCCGTAGAGCCTGTCGAGGCCATGGATATGCTTAAAAAACTTTGTGAAGCGGAAAAGCCGGACCTGATTATAGGCGCATCGATGGGTGCGATGTATGCCGAAATGCTGCACGGATATGACAGGATTCTCGTGAACCCGGCATTCAAGCTTGCCGATACCATATTGAAAAACAATGGTTTGGGACGACAGGAGTTCCATAATCCAAGGCGCGACGGACAGACTTCTTTCCTGGTGAACAAGGGGCTTATAGAAGCGTTCCGCGAAGTCTCTTCGCACAATTTCGAAGGTCTCGAGCCCGACAGCTCCGATCCAGTCTTCTTCGGGAAGGTCAATGAAGAGAAACAGCGCGTTTACGGAATGTTCGGTATCCACGATACGCTCGTGACCGGCACATTCGAGTTGTTCTCGACCTATTATCCCAATGCAATCCGGTTCAATGGGGAGCACTATCTGGATGACAGCGTCTTCCTGCATTCGGTCATGCCTGTGATAGAAAGGATAGACGACAAGCAGAAAAACCGGGCCAAAAAGGTGATGCTCATTGCATTGACAGATACCCTTCTGGATATGACAAACGGGCAGGCTCATGGGCTCGCCATAGAAGATATGGAGCCTTACGGGAGTGCTGTGAAGGCCTTTGCCAAACTCTCAGAACAGTATTCGCCTTATGTGCTGATTTCCAATGACTTCAATGCCCCTGAACGCCTTCCGGAACTCTATCATTGGGTGGAAAAACGACTTGGTGTGCCGGCCTGGAACAGAGTGGTCATTGCCAATAAAAAGGATATGCTGCTCGGGGACTATCTCATCGACAGATATCCGGAACGGCTTGGTACTGATGACTTTATGGGAACAGTTCTCCATTTCGGAGAAGAACCGTTCAAGACTTGGGAAGAGGTCTTGACATATTTTTCACGCCTCGGAGGCCAGTAGAATCGCGGATTCCTGTCATGGTATGATTTTTGCAGTAAATTTCTGCTTGGTGACAAAGGACTATGTGCCGTCGCCCAGTTTTATTTAAACATAATTAGTATGAAACGTAGTTTATTGTATTCATATTCAGGACTTATGCTTGCTCTCTTGGGAGTATTTGCCGGCTGTAACAAAGACAGCAAGTCCGATGAAAATTGGAAAGATATTCCGTCAAATCAGTTTACCGCAGAAAGCGGAAAAGCTGAAATGTCAGTCAATTCCATACCTGTAAGCATGGGAAATGTGAAATTGACGGCATCCAGCGCGACCGAAGGCGTCCTCCAGATGAACAATGTCATTCCTTGCGCTTCTTCTGTCGCAGTCAATGTGAATCTGAAGAATACCGGTGACTCGAAATGGGCATTCAGCGGTGAAGGCAACATCTACAATATGGCAGTCATGTCATTGTTCAGTACAAACAAGACACCTATATACACAGTGTCCGTAGAGGGTGAAATCGACGGCAATGAGAAAATCTCCGTCAAGGCAGCAACGAAAGTAGTCGCAAAAGGCGGTATGGAAGGTGACTGGAATCTGCTCAGAGAGGCTGCTCCTGATAAGGATGGAGTGCCTGTGGCAACTCCTTTGCAGATTACCTGGACGGCAAGTGGTGATTACGCTGTCAGTGCAGCCATGATGGGCAAGATGCTCAGTATATTTGGTAGTGTTCAGCTTGCTGACCAGCTTGACAGGCTTTCATTTACAGAGGACGGAAACGTGACTGCAAGATTTTGGGAATCTGACGAGGATTCAGGCAATTCAGGAATCCCTGATATGAAGGAATTTGAAGGAATCATCAAGAAACTTGTCGGTCCTGACGGCAAATACCATTTCGTTCCGACCACCCACACGGAATGGATAGACCTTCCGCCTGCAAACTTGGCTTTCTGGTATGCGAACGGAGGAAACCTTTTCGTTCTGCCTAATCTGGCAGCATTGTCGGAAATGGAAGGGGCGCAGGCTGATGCGTTCGTGACCAGGGCAGCTGACCTGTCCGGTTTGAGCGAACTCCTTGAAGAACTTCAGAAATTGGGCATTGATCCTAAAGAAATACTGCCGGTCATCAAGAATTTCATGGCCAACGGCTTGGTAATGAAATATGTGGTTACAGACAACTCTCTGCAGCTCTTCATGGACAAGGATCTTTGCGATCCTATAGTGAAACCGCTGCTTCCGTTGCTGGACCAGCTTGACAAGAAACTCGAGGAAATGGCCAAGAATCCGGATATTACGGAGGAGCAGAAGGCTGAGCTTCAGAAACTTCAGACCCTCATGGGAGTATTCAGACTGACAAAGCCGTCCGACCTCAAGGCCGTCTGGGCGAATACTACAGAATTTGCAGTAGCGATGAATTTCGTGAGGTAATGCTCAGAAGCACTCACGCATTATCTGCGTGATGTTCCGGGTTTTGCCCATAGTATAGAAATGCACGGCAGGGACTTCATTCTTTATGAGGTCCTTGCATTGTTTTATGCACCACTCGGTACCGATCCGATAGACTTCTTCCTTGTCATCTCCCGCGTCCCTTACCGCGTCTGTCAGCTCTTTGGGAATATCCAGAGAGAAAGACTGGGGCAGCAGTGCTATCTGTTTGGCGGAGGACAACGGCTTGAGTCCCGGGATAATCGGGACATTGATACCGGCCTTGCGGCATTTCTCCACATAACTGTAGAATACGGAATTGTCGAAGAACATCTGCGTGATGATGTAGTCCGCCCCTGCATCCACTTTCCTCTTCAGGTTCAGGATGTCCGTTTCAATGTTGGCACATTCAAAATGCTTCTCCGGATATCCGCCTACTCCGATACAGAACGATTCTTCACTCTGGGCATCGAACCGCCTGATGGCCTCTACCAGTTCATTGGCATGACTGTAGCCGGAAGGGTGGGGAGTGAACCTCTTCTCTCCGCTTACCGAATCGCCGCGCAGCGCCATCAAGTTGCTGATACCGAGGAATCTGTAATTGTACAGGTCGCTTTCGATTTCTTCAGCTGACGTGCCGCCGCAGATTACGTGAGGCACCACGTCGATATCGAATTCCGCCTGGATGGCCGCGCATACCGCCACCTCGCTGATCCTGTTCCTGACCAGATGTCTCGTGTATGTGCCGTCGCTTTCTCTTCGGAAAGCATATTCGTCCCTGTGGCAGGTGATGTTTATGTATTTGGGGCTGAACTCCATAAACGTGCGCACCTTGTCGAGAAGTTCAGTCTTGCTCATACCGTTGAGCGGCGGAACTATCTCTATCGAAGGAAATGTATGCTTGCTGCCTGCAAGTATTTCAGAAATTTTCATAGCCTGTTCATTTAGAATGGTGCATACTCTTATGATTACAGCAGGTGTCCGAGGAATTGGCGGGCCTGCTCCTCACTCATTCCGCGTCGTTTCCTGTAGTCCTCGAAATCCTCTTTTGAAAGCCTGTGTATCTCAGGATATGTGGCCTCGGGATGGATAAACACGAAACCGCAGACGGATGCGTCAGGAATCATCGCACAGCTCTCCGTAAGCCGGATGCCCAACTTCTCCGCCTTAGGCAGAATGTTCAGGATGTCCCGCTTCAGAGTGTGGTCAGGACAGCTGAGATATCCCGCAGCCGGTTTCACGATTCTGAATTTACGCCGAGCTCCAGGATGCAGATGCTCCTCCAGATGCTTGTCCAGCCAGATGGACGCGGCTTCTGCCAATGTGACGCGCACTGCCCGGTCAAGCATCGATTCGAAACAGCCGCACGTGCAACATCCTGTGTGACAGGTCTGTACGCTTACGGCGAAAACGCCCATCGGCCCGAAACTCTTTTCCGGCACGAAATCCGCCAGCGAAAGTCTCACAGGACGTCCGTCCACGCTCTTGCCGGCCTTTTCCTGTCTCATCATAGGGAAAACCACATTGACCTCATTCCCGCAGGAACCATATTTCGCGTCAATGTCATTTCCCTTCCGTCGCGCAAGCATTGACCTGAACGAAAGCCGGATCAGCACTTCGTGCCTCGTGCGGAATCGCTCCAGGACTGTCTTGCCTTCTGCCAATATCTTGTTTATCTCCGGGTCATCCGGAAGTTCCTGTCCGTATTTGAAGCCCCAGATAGCCAGAAACATTCTCCAGTCGAAATTCGGCATTACCTGGTCAATGCCCAGTTCTATTGCCGGAATGTCCTGGAAATCATACTCTTCCGCCTTGAGGTAAGAGTCTTCCGGGAATGCGGCTGGGGCAGCGCTCTCGGCATCAGTATAAGGTCTGCTTTCGTACAGGCTCCTGATGGCCTCCTGCGCCGCGTGCTCTTCTGCCTCGAATTTCTCCCTGTTCATCAGACATTTCTTGGCCATGACCGCCGACGTGGAAGCATCCTGCGCATAGAACACGTGAGAGTAGAGCGGAGCGAGTTTTACGGCAGTATGAAGCGCAGAAGTCGTGGCGCCGCCTATGAACAGCGGAATGTCCAGCCCTCTTCTGGTCATTTCACGGCAGAGTTCCTCCATCTGGAAGAGCGAAGGCGTGATAAGTCCGCTGGCCCCGATGATGGAAGCGTGATGCCTTACCGCCTCGTCCAATATCCTCTCCTTCTCCACCATCACACCCAAGTCAATGACATTGAACCCGTTGCAGCCCAATACTATGCCCGTGATGTTCTTTCCGATATCGTGTACGTCACCCTTGACAGTGGCATTGATGATTACCGGCCTGCCCGAGCCTGAGTCACTGTCGCCGCTCATATAAGGCTCCAGCACTGCCACCGCGTCCTTCATGATCTTGGCTGATTTCACCACCTGAGGCAGGAACATCTTTCCGGCTCCGAACAGCTCGCCGACACGCTCCATCCCCTCCATCAGAGGCCCTTCAATCACCTTTACGGCAGTTCCGTATCTGCGGTAGCAGTCGAGAACGTCTTCCTCAAGCCCGGTATTCCTGCCTTTGACCAATGCCTCCTTTATCCGTTCCTCAGCTGTGGCGGCTTTCTCAGTCCCCGGCTGTGCGGCGTTCGGGCCAATCCCCTGAGCAGCAGCCTCTTTGGCCGCTATTATCTCCTGCGCCTTGCCTATCAGTCTCTCAGTGGCATCAGGATCCCTGTCCAGAATGACATCTTCCGCCTTCTGTTTCAGGTCCGGTTCAATGTCGTCATATACCTGCAGCATGCCCGGATTCACGATACCCATATCCAGCCCGGCATTTACGGCATGGTAGAGAAAAATCGAGTGCATGGCCTCGCGAACCGGATTGTTTCCCCTGAATGCGAACGACAGGTTGGAGATGCCGCCAGAAGTATATGCGCCCGGCAGATTCGCCTTAATCCATCTCACCGCCTCGATGAAGTCGATTCCGTAGCGCGCGTGTTCGGCAATGCCTGTTCCGACCGAAAGAACATTGACATCGAAAATAATATCCCGTGGCGGGATGTCCAGCCTTTCCGTGAGCAGCCCGTAAGCTCTCCGGCAGATTTCTGTTTTCCTGTCAAATGTGGTGGCCTGTCCTTGTTCGTCGAAGGCCATCACCACCATTGCAGCCCCGAGTTTGTGTATTTCTTCTGCCTTTCTCAGGAATGCCTCCTCGCCCTCCTTCAGACTTATGGAGTTTACAATGCATTTGCCCTGAGCGTTTTCCAGACCCGCGACAATGGTGTCCCAATGCGAAGAATCGATCATCAGCGCCGCCTTCGCTACAGCCGGGTCGTTGGAAATGTATCTCACGAATTTCTCCATGCAGGCGCGGCTGTCCAGCATCGCGTCGTCCATGTTTATGTCAATGATGGCTGCGCCGTTCTCTATCTGCTCTGCTGCAATCTGAAGACCTGCCTCATAGTCGCCGGCTGCTATCAGCCTTGCGAATTTTCTCGAGCCCGCCACGTTCGTGCGTTCTCCGATATTCGTGAAATTGCTGTTCTTCAGGTCAATGCTGACTGCCTCCAATCCGCTCACTGTCAGGATTTTGCCATCCCTTTCGGTATCATTCGTGAGACTTCTTGGACTGATGCCCTTTACGGCCTCGGAAATCGCAGCTATATGCTCAGGCGAAGTGCCGCAGCATCCGCCAACTATATTGACAATGCCTTTTTCTGCCATTGCCCTGACGGCGCTGCCCATCTGCTGAGGAGTCTCATCGTAACCGCCCATCTCATTAGGCAGACCCGCATTAGGATAGCAGATGACGGGACATCCGGCGAAGCCGGCCACTTCTTCCACGAGGGGAGTGAGGTCCTCGGCTCCAAGTGAACAGTTGAGGCCGAATGCCGTGAGAGGGTAGTGGCTGACCGATGTGTAGAATGCCTTGACGGTCTGTCCGGTCAATGTCCTTCCGCTCTTGTCATTGACAGAAACGGAGACTATCGCCGGGAAACTGCCGTTTCCGGTGATGTTTTCCAGTGCGTAGAGCGCGGCCTTCGTATTAAGCGCGTCGAAACAGGTCTCTATCAATATCAGGTCTGCTCCGCCATCGACCAGTCCGCGTATCTGTTCGTCGTATGCCGAGACCATGTCCCTGAAACTGTACGGCCTGACTTCCGGTCGGTTGATGTCCGGAGCAAGACTGAGGGATTTGGATGTGGGACCCACGCTGCCAGCCACAAGGATACGTCTTTCCGTTACCGAATCGGCCGCCTGTCTTGCAATGCGTGCTCCTTCAAAGGCCATTCTGTAGGCCAGTGCCTCGGTTCCGTATTCCTTCTGGGATATCTTGTTGGCACTGAAAGTATTGCTCTCGATGATGTCCGCCCCGGCCTTTATGTATTCGAGGTGAATCTCCCTGATTATCTCAGGGTGCGAGAGATTCAGGCATTCATTGTTTCCCTTGAGCTCTCTGACTGCTTGACTGTCAATGATATCTGTGTGGAAATCCTCTTCAGCGAGTCCGTATCGCTGAAGCATCGTACCCATCGCGCCATCGAGAATGATGATGCGTCCATTGAAAAAGTCTTTGTCAAGCATCGTTTTCGAGTTGATTGCGGAAGCCGTTACCGGGAGAGTTTCACCTTGAGTTTGGAAATCATGTCCCTGGTCATCGACTCCAGATCATATTCCGGTTTCCAGTCCCATTCCGCACGGGCGCAACTGTCGTCCATGCTGTCCGGCCAGCTGTCTGCAATGCTCTGCTTGAGCGGGTCCGGGGCATATTCCATCTCGAAAGAAGGTATTTCCTTGCGGATGGCTTCGTATATGTTTTCAGGAGCGAAACTCATGGACGCGATGTTGAATGCGTTCCTGTGTATTAGCCTTGAAGGATCTGCTTCCATGAGACTGATGGCAGCGTTCAGCGCATCCGGCATGTACATCATGTCCATAAATGTACCCGGTTTCAGCGGGCAGATGAATTTCTCCCCTTTGACTGCAGAATAATATATGTCCACAGCGTAGTCCGTGGTGCCGCCTCCCGGGAGCGTGACATTGGAAATCAGGCCCGGAAATCTCACTGCACGTGTGTCCACGCCATATTTGAGGAAATAATAGTCGCTCAGGAGCTCGGTCGTAACCTTGGAGACTCCGTACATTGTTCTGGGCCTCTGTATGGTGTCCTGAGGAGTCCCCACGTGCGGGGTGGTCGGGCCGAAGGAGCCGATGGAACTCGGCGTGAATACGGCGCATCCTTTTTCTCTGGCCACTTCCAGCACGTTCCACAGGCCGTCAATGCCGATTTTCCACGCGAGCTTGGGTTTGGACTCGGCTACCACTGAAAGCAGGGCCGCAAGATTGTATATCGTGTCAATATGATACTTCTCCACCACGGAGGCAATCATTTCCCCGTCAGTGACATCCACCACCTCACAGGGACCGGATTCTTTCAGAATTCCTTTCGGCTCGCTGCCGTGAATATAACCGACTACAACATTGTCATTGCCATAACGGCTGCGCAATTCCATTGACAGTTCAGAACCTATCTGTCCTGTAGCTCCGATGATGAGAATTTTTTTCATTTTTGATGTGATACATTTTCTTGGGAAATGCTGCTTTCCCCTGTTAACCAATCTTATGTGACATCTTTAAAGATGTTACACACAAAAGTAAGCAGTTTTTTTCATCATTCCTATATGGAAAATCCAATTTTAATCCGTAATTTGCCAAGACAAAAAGACTTTACACAAAACAGACTTTATAATGTACGGAAAAATGAAAGAGCATCTCAGCAAGACTCTCACTGAGATTCGCGAGGCGGGACTCTATAAGGAAGAACGCCTGATAGAGAGTTCACAGTCAGCAGTTATCGATGTCGCTGGAAAAGAAGTGCTTAACTTCTGTGCCAACAACTATCTCGGACTGGCAAATGACCCGAGACTTGTCAAAGCTTCCGCGGCAATGATGGAGAAACGCGGTTTCGGTATGGCTTCAGTACGTTTCATCTGCGGAACACAGGACATCCACAAGCAGCTGGAAAAGGCGATCAGCGAGTATTTCCATACTGAAGACACCATCCTCTATGCCGCTTGCTTCGATGCCAACGGAGGAGTCTTCGAACCGCTTCTGACTGAGGAAGATGCCATCATTTCCGATACATTGAACCATGCGTCCATCATCGACGGCGTAAGGCTCTGCAAGGCGAAGAGATACCGTTATGCCAATGCAGATATGGCCGATCTCGAGCGTTGTCTGCAGGAGGCTCAGGCCCAGAGGTTCAGGATTATCGCCACTGACGGAGTGTTCTCCATGGACGGAAACGTGGCTCCGGTGGACAAGATCTGCGAACTGGCGGAGAAATACGATGCCCTCGTGATGGTGGACGAGTCTCATTCAGCAGGAGTAGTAGGCGCTACCGGTCATGGCGTAAGCGAGCTCACTGACACCTATGGCAGGGTCGATATCTACACCGGTACTCTCGGCAAGGCATTCGGCGGCGCTATGGGAGGATTCACCACAGGAAGAAAGGAAATCATTGACCTTCTCAGGCAGAGAAGCCGTCCTTATCTTTTCTCCAATTCATTGGCTCCTTGCATCATCGGCGCAAGCCTGGAGGTTTTCCGCATCCTGAAGGAAAGCAACGAACTGCATGACCGTCTCGTGGAGAATGTCAACTACTTCAGAGACAGGATGATGGCTGCTGGTTTCGACATCAAGCCGACTCAGAGTGCCATCTGTGCAGTGATGCTTTACGATGCGCGCCTTTCACAGGTGTTCGCGGCCAAGATGCAGGAAGAAGGCATCTATGTTACCGGCTTCTACTATCCGGTAGTGCCTAAAGACCAGGCCCGTATCCGCGTGCAGCTTTCTGCGGCTCACAAGAAAGAGCATCTCGACAAGTGCATTGATGCATTCATCAAGGTCGGCAAGGAACTCGGTGTCCTGAAATAGCATTATAGAGATAAAAGGAATTGCGGCATTCTCCGGTTGATGGAAAATGCCGCAATTTTATGTTGCTTGTGTCGCTTACTTGGTGCCGAAGATCCTGTCTCCAGCGTCTCCCAAGCCAGGAACGATGTATGCGTCCTGATTCAGGTGGTCATCCACGGACGCTACATATATATCTACGTCCGGATGCTCTTTCTGTACCTGAGCGATTCCTTCAGGAGCTGCTACAAGGCACATGAGGCGGATATTGGTACATCCGCGTTCCTTCAGCATCGTCAATGCGTCGCAGGAACTTCCTCCTGTCGCGAGCATAGGGTCGGTAACGATTACCAGGCGCTTGTTTATATCCTCAGGAAGCTTGCAGTAATAAACTACCGGCTTGTGAGTCTTCTCGTCGCGGTAGAGGCCGATGTGACCGACTTTTGCCACAGGTACCAATGTCTGGAGTCCGTCCACCATGCCGATACCTGCACGCAGAATAGGCACGATGGCAAGTTTTCTTCCTGAAACCTTCTTCGCCGTCATCTTGCAGATAGGGGTTTCGATCTCGACATCAGCCAGCGGAAGGTCGCGGGTGACCTCGTAGCCCATCAGAAGTGAAATTTCTTTAAGTAATTCGCGGAAATCCTTGGAACCGGTTTCCTTTTTCCTCATGATTGTCAGCTTGTGCTGAATCATCGGGTGGTCTATAACGTGAATTGTGCTCATTTGGCCGTTAATTTTTCGTAAAGTTACCATAATTTTTCTATTTTTGTACGATTTGAAAAACGATTTCCCATATGCTGAGAGTTTTCTGCAAGAATACCGGTACTTTTCAGGAGTTTCCTGAGGGTACGATGCTGCTCGAAATGATAGACAGTTTCGAGTTCGAGCGCCCTTATGAAATCATTGCGGCGAAGGTCAATAATGTCGCACAGGGACTGAAATTCCGGGTCTATAACAACCGCGATGTGGAATTCCTGGATTATCGCTCGTACAGCGGAAGGAATGTCTATAGCCGTTCACTCTGCTTCCTGCTCTACAAGGCGGCGCAGGATGTTTTCCCGGATTGCAAGGTGGTGATGAGAAGGCCGATATCCAAGGGCTTCTTCGTAAGCATAGACAAGGCTGACGGGAATCCTCTGTCCGCGCTGGACGTGGCCCGAGTAAAGCAGCGTATGACTGAAGTCGTGGAGGAGAAAACGCCGTTCCACAGGCATGAGGTACAGATAGAGGAGGCGATAGACGTGTTCAGGAAATTGGGCCACATGGACAAGGTGAAGCTGCTGGAGTCTTGCGGCGAGGTCTATATCAGCTATTATACATTGGGCGACACTGCAGACTATTATTATGATGTGCTGGTTCCTGATGCCGGCTATCTCAAGGTCTGGGACCTGACCCCATATCGTGACGGTGCGATTCTGAGAGTTCCGGACAGGCATAAGCCCGAGCAGCTGGCTCCGTTCATTGAACAGCCCAAGACTTTCGACGTGTTCGCGGAGACTATCCGCTGGAACCGCATAATGGGACTGGACAATGTCGGTGACGTGAACCAGGCCTGCATCGACGGCAAGGCAACTGACTTGATTCAGGTGGCCGAGGCTCTGCAGGAAAAGAAGATTGTCCAGATCGCGGAGGAGATATTCAGCAGGTACAAATCTCCGCAGAAGGTGCGCATTGTCCTGATTACCGGCCCGACCAGCAGCGGCAAGAGCACGTTCTGCAAGCGTCTGAGTGTGCAGCTGAAGGCTTGCGGTCTGCATCCGGTGTCTTTCTCTACCGATGATTATTTCGTGAACAGGCTGGATACGCCGAAGCTTCCGGACGGCAGCTATGATTTCGACAATTTCGATACTGTGGACCATGCCGCGTTGCAGAAGGATGTGCTGAAGCTTATTTCCGGTGAGACTGTGGAAGTGCCTGAGTATAACTTCGTTACCGGTATCCGGGAGTACAACGGTAAGAAACTGGCTCTCGAGGAGGGTTCCATCCTGCTGATCGAGGGTCTTCATGCGCTGAATCCTAAACTGCTGGACAATATCCCTGATTCCGAGAAGTTCCGCATATTCATAAATACCATCACGAGCATTTCGCTGGATGACCATAACTGTATTCCGACAAGTGACAACCGTCTGTTGAGGCGTATTGTGAGGGATTTCAACAAGGGAGCGTTCACGGCACAGGAAACTATTTCAAACTGGCCGAATGTGCGTCGTGCCGAGGTGAAGTGGATCTATCCGTATCAGGAGGATGCTGATGTGCTGTTCAATTCTGCCTATCTTGTGGAGTTTGCGGTGCTTCGCAGCCATGCTGAGAGGATCTTGGCTACTGTGCCTAAGAATTGTCCTGAATACAGTGAGGCGCACAGGCTTGAGAAGTTCCTGCATTATTTCGTCTATGTTTCGGACAAGCAGATTCCGCCTACTTCGCTGATGCGCTACTTTATCGGATAGATTGTGGGCCGAAATGGCTCTGGGTGAACTTTAAAAATCATTGATTATGAATACTTTATATAAGAAACTTTGTGCTATTCTCTTTGTCGGTCTCCTGACATTGACATTGTCTTACAGCGGCTTTGCTGCCGGTCCGGTGGAGTCTGCCGGCATTGAAAAGAATGGTGCGGCGAAGAAGGGGGACGGCGTCATCCGGATTCTGGCGATAGGGAACAGTTTTTCGCAGGATGCTGTGGAACAATATCTTTACGAGCTGTTCGATGCTGCCGGAATCAAGGTGATAATCGGCAATATGTATATAGGTGGCTGCTCTTTGGAGAGGCATTATAATAATTCTGTTTCGGGCAAGGATGCGTATGCTTACCGGAAGATTGTCGATGGGAAGCGGACCAATACTCCGAATACCAGACTGATTGATGCTGTCATGGATGAGCCGTGGGATTATATCAGTCTCCAGCAGGCGAGCGGCAAGTCCGGTTTGTATGAAACTTACAATCCGTATCTGCCTTCATTGATTTCGTATCTTCGTGAGAATGCGCCGAAGAAGGATTTCAAGCTTGTGTTGCATCAGACGTGGGCTTATGCTTCGGATTCTGACCATAGGGATTTCCCGAAATACGGGAACAGCCAGATGGCGATGTATGAGGCGATTGTGTCTGCGGCCAGGAAGGCGTTGAAGGACAATGATTTCGATGTGCTTGTTCCGTCCGGTACTGCGATTCAGAATGCGAGGACTTCGTATGTGGGGGACAAGTTCAACAGGGACGGTTACCATCTGGAGCTGAATTATGGCCGTTATACTGCTGCCTGCACGTGGTTTGAGGCGATTTCCGGAAAGTGTGTTGTGGGCAATTCCTATGCGCCGGATTCTGTAGATGAGGGCAAGAAGGAGGTGGCGCAAAATGCTGCACACTATGCTGTGCGGCATCCGTATCGCGTCACGGTAATGAAACGCTTCCGCAGTGAATAGAAAAAGATTAAGCATATTATTGGGGATATGAATGTTTATGGCGGCGCAAGGACAGGGGGCTGCGCTTGAGAAGACTTGCCGCCCTCGCATTGTTTTTTTATTGGGACTCTGTCCCAAACCCTGACACTCCGTGCGGCCTTTACGTCCTCTACGTATTTGCAGGAGCAAATACCCGGACCCGGCCGGTCGTCTGATGACGACTTGTTAAATCGCGCGGGAGCTCCGGCTGTCAAGGCGACAATTTCGCTATATTTGTCAGATGAATAGAAATAAGATATGAAAAGATTGAGCATATTGGGGTTAGGAATGTTGATGGCGGCGCAGTTTGGGCTGTCAGGGGCGGCGTTCCCGTCGGCGGCGACGTTCGGGACAATGTCCGGAATGGCGTCGGAGCAGGGGACTGCGGCTGGCTATAAGGCAGTTGCGGACATGGCGGCGTTCAGGAAAGAGCTGGTGTCCAAGACATCGGCATTGACCACGATTCAGGCGAAGTTCGTCCAGACGAAGTACCTGAGCGTATTCAGCCGCGAAATGAAATCCGAAGGACGGTTCTACTGGCAGAAGACCGACAAGATCTGCCTCGACTACCGTACTCCGGTCGCCTACGAAATCGTCATCAACGGCGATAAGATCAAGACCGTAAACGCCGGCAAGGCCTCCGTCATTGACACCAAGGGAAATCCCATGATGGACCAGATGAGCACGCTCATAACATCCTGTATGACAGGAGATTTGGCCAAACTTGGCGCTGATTTTGTCGTGAACGTGGAAGAGTCAGCAGCTGATTACAGACTCACCATCGTCCCGAAATCGAAGACAGTCCGCGCATATATCGACAAGATGGTTATCCTGCTGAACCGCAAGGACTTGTCCGTGAACCGGCTGACCATGTACGAGAATGCTTCCGACTATACGATGTATGACTTTACAGATAAGAAATTCAATGCGGCGATACCTCAGACTGTCTTCAATATGCGTTAGCCTCGCATTGACGACCTCCTGCTTTCCGAAACTCCTCGTTTCCGAACTGCCACAGGCCCAGAATGTCCAGGAGCAGACCGCGACATTCGAACCGCGCACCTTTACATTTACATTGGGCGTGGGGAAACGGCAACTGTCAGGAATAATGCTCGCCAAACCTGTTGAGGAAGGCACGTGGAGAGTAGTAGGAACCACATATTTCGGAATGACATTGTTCGACATGACAGTCTCCAGAGACAGTTACGTCACCAACTACGTCGCAGACGCCATGAGCAGAGATGCCTTCTCGGCATTCCTTGCTTCCAAACTCAGAAAATCATTATCAATGTAATGCACGATGCCAGAAAACGAGACATATAACTACACGCCGGAAGCGAACAATGCTGTGGCTAAATCTCCTCAAGAGTGCCGCAGAGTCCTGAAAGAACTCGGCTGCTGCGTGATAATCCCGACTTACAACAACGCCGGAACTCTCTCGCACGTCATCTCCGAAGTCCTGCAATACTCTGAAGACGTGATAGTTGTGGATGACGGCAGCACTGACACCACACCTGAAATCATCCGGTCATTCGGAGATGCCATAAAATCATTGACCCAAGAGAAAAACCAAGGCAAGGGCGTGGCGCTCCTGTGCGGAATGGTCTATGCGAAAAGATACGGCTTCAAGTATGCCATCAGCATTGACTCCGACGGACAGCATTATCCTTCAGACCTCCCGATTTTCGCGGAATCGATAAGCAAAATGCCTGATACACTGATAGTCGGGGCACGGAACCTACGGGCCGAGGGAATGCCCGGCAAAAATACATTCGCGAACCGCTTCTCCAACTTCTGGTTCAAACTCGAAACAGGAATACGCCTCGACGACACGCAGTCCGGCTACAGAGCCTACCCGCTCGACAAGATCGAATTGGGCTCGAGATTTCTCACCGGCGGATACGAATTCGAACTCGAAATCCTCGTCTTCTCCGCCTGGAGAGGAACCAATGTCGTCAATGTTCCTATCCGCGTCTATTATCCGCCTGAAGGAGAGCGCGTCTCGCACTTCAAGCCATTCCGTGACTTTACGAAAATCAGCATATTGAATACCATCCTCGTACTGTATTGCCTGCTCTGGCGTTGGCCCGTGAACTTCTTCAGAAAGCTGACGTGGAAGAATTGTAAATCATTCATTGACAGATACATAATTCATTCGCCTGAGAGCAATGCGAGGATAGCGTCAGCGATAGCGCTCGGCGTGTTCATGGGCGTGGCCCCGATCTGGGGATATCAGATGATATGTGCATTTGCATTGGCCCATCTGCTGAAACTGAACAAAGTCATAACGCTCGTGGCATCGAACATAAGCCTTCCGCCCCTCATTCCGTTCATCATATTTGCCGGATACTGGGTCGGATGCGTCCTGTTCTCCAAGCCGGTCCTTCTGACGCCGGAAAACATAACGCTCGCATCTGTCGGATCAATGCTTCTGCAATATGTAGTAGGCAGCATTGTCTTCGGAGCGCTCCTGTCGGCATTCAGCTGGTGCCTCTCGATGTCCCTGCTGGCCATTTTCCGGAAATCCCCTGATAAACCTGCATCCAATGTCTAAAATCTTCACACGACTATATATCTGGTTCCGCTCGCATAAGACGGTGTTTTGGATAACGCTGATACTCAGCGTGTTGTCAATGTGTCTTATGGCATCGCGAATCGAGTTTGAAGAGAACGTCACCTCATTCTTCCCGTCATCTAAGAACTCATCGCATCTCGCGGACGTCTATTCTCACCTGAAAGTGAGCGACAAGATAGTCGTGATGTTCACTCCTGAGCAGGAAGACGACAATCTGCTGTCAGAAGCATCGGAACGACTCGGCGAACTGTTTTCCGATTCGGAGGACAAGAGTCTGATAGACAATTATATGTGCGAAGTCGGACAGGCCGACATAAGCGAAATGATGAACTTCATCCTCGGCCATCTTCCGTGCCTGATGGATGACAGCGATTTCCGGCGTCTGGAAGAACTGGACCGTCCTTCAGCAGTCGATTCCGCCATAATGAACGACTATGTGAACCTGATATCCCCGGCTGGATTTGCGATGAAGGACTACATACTCGCAGATCCGTTGGCCATAGGAAGCAGCGTACTCGGACGCACAGCAGAACTGAACCCGGTATCCGAATACAAAGTCCGTTCAGGACACGTCTTCACCCCGGACGGCAGGACAATGCTGACCTTCATCGAACCCGCATTCCCGTCAGGCGAGACCGCACACAACGACGACCTCGTGAATCTGATAGACAATGCATTGGATACCCTCGCCGAAGAATTCCCGAGCATTTCGCTCCACTATTTCGGCGGCCCGGTCATGAGCGTTTACAATGCTCGTCAGATAAAACGCGACACCTATTCCACGTCGATAGTAGCCCTCATAATCATAGTCTTGTTCATCCTCGCGGTATTCAAGCGGAAACGCTCCGTGTTCCTGATATTGTGCCCTGTGTTGTACGGCGCATTGTTCGCCTTGGCATTGTCCTGGCTCATTCAGGGCAGCATTTCCGGCATCGCAGTCGGAGCGGGAGCGGCGATAATGGGCGTGGCGCTGAGCTACTCGATACACCTTCTGGCGCACCAGAATCACGTACATACCATCGAACAGCTGCTTGACGAACTGTGCAGCCCGATGATTATCGGAAGCGTCACCACCATTGGCGCATTCGCCGGTCTGCTTTTCACCTCCTCCAAACTGCTTCAGGATTTCGGCCTTTTCGCCTCACTCACATTGCTCGGAACAATGATTTTCTGCCTCGTTTTCCTTCCGCAGTTCCTCACGGCGCAGGCAGACCTCCGGGAAGGATGCATCCTCAGAGGCATTGAAAAATTCAGTTCTTATCCGTTCCACAAGAACAAATGGCTTGTCGGTGCGCTGATAATATTGACAGTCGTATGCACCTACATGTCCACTAAAGTAGGTTTCGACAGCGACATGATGGATCTGACCTACTGGGAGCCGAAACTGAAAGAGGCGGAGACGATTCTTAGCGGCAAGACCGGGGTCAATGCAGATGCCGGCGTCGCCGAGGGAGTTCAGGTCAATGAAAAGAGCGTGATGTTCGTGAGCGTGGGAAAGACGGCAGGGGAGGCCTTCGCCGCACAGAAAAGGACATTGGCCCAGCTCGATTCGCTGAAAGCCAAAAACTTGATACACAGATATTCAGATGGTGGCTCGTTTGTCCGAAGTCAGGAAGAACAACAGGCTAATCTTGCGAAATGGCAGGCATGGTGGACAGAAGAACGTGTGACCAGGCTGAAAAGCGAAGTTGCAGAAGCAGCCGTCAAATACGGATTTCGCGAAGACTCATTCGATGCCGCACTGACTTCTCTCGTAAATAATTGTGAAACAATAGATTATTTCAGCGGAGAAGGCATGCCGGAAGCTGTGTCAGCGTGGCTAGGAAACTCTGACGACCTGAAAATGCTCATAACAAGAGTTAGCCTCGAAGAAAGACTGATCGACCAGGTTTACGGCATATTCTCGGACAGGGCAGACCTTGTCATCTTCGACCAGGCCTATTTCGCAAACCAGGCAGCCAAGAGCATCAACGACGACTTTTACCTGATACTCTTCATCTCCTCATGCCTCATCTTCTTCGTTCTATGGCTATCTTACGGCAGACTCGAACTCGCATTGCTCAGCTTCCTGCCGATGGCCGTGGGATGGCTGATAATCACCGGAATAATGGGTATCCTCGGGGTGCAGTTCAATATTGTGAACATCATCCTCTCCACCTTTATTTTCGGTATGGGAGACGACTTCAGCATCTTCATTCTCGAAGGCCTGCTGCACAAATACAAGACCGGTCACGAACTGCTCAATTCGCACAAGACCGCCATCTTCTTCTCGTCATTCACGATGATAGTCGGCATAGGCGCCCTCATTTTCGCCAAGCATCCGGCCCTGCACTCCATTGCACTCATCACCATACTCGGAATGGTAGCGGTGGTGCTGATATCCTATACCGCAGAACCATTGATATTCAATGCTTTCGTAACACGTCCGACATCACAGGGGAGACCGCCATATACATTCGGAATGATAGTCCGCAACCTGGCGTTCTATGTGCCGATTGTGCTCGGGTGCTTTATAATATTGGTACTCACCTTGTTGCTTCTGTGTCTGCCGATCAGACGAATACATAAACAGGCATTGGTCTCCAAGATGCTTCATGTCGGCTGCAAAGTGCTCGTAGCGATGACACCTGTCATAAAATCTGTACGGATAGATGATGGGCACGCTGATGTAGAACCAGGAATCATCGTGGCGAACCATCAGTCGTCGCTTGACATCATCCTGCTGATGGCAGCCTTTCCGAAAGTGAAATTCTTCGTGGCCGACTGGGTGAAAAACTCCCCTCTGTTCGGTCCTATAGCAGAATACCTCGGATATTACGTCCGCTCCGAAGGATATGAAGGCTCATTGACAAATCTCAAGAAAGACATCGACCAGGGCTGGAGCCTCGTGATATTCCCTGAAGGCACCCGCACGACTGACGGAACCATCAGGAGATTTCACAAAGGCGCATTCTATCTCGCTTCTCAGGTCAATGCTCCTGTCACTCCGGTCGTGTTCTACGGCAACTGGCGGATAATGCCGAAAAATCATTGCTTCACCATTACGCGTGGCCTGTCCGTGATGCAGGTGCTCGAGCCTGTGAAGACGGAAAACATTGACTATCACGACTTGTCAAAGCGAGTAGCGACATTGGTCAAGGACAATTACGCGAAACTCTGCAACAGGTATGACGGGCCGGAAAACCCGTATTTCGCTGCGACATTGGCCTCGGCCTATATATATAAAGGTCCAGTGACCGAGTGGTATGTGAGGGTGAAAATGAAGATGGAGAAGAACTATGCATTCTTCGATTCCATGCTTCCTGATACCGGTCAGATTACGGATATCGGCTGCGGAATGGGCCAGATGGACTTCATGCTGTCGATGTATAAGTCGGGGCGCAGGATTCTGGGAATCGACTATGACGACGAGAAGATAACGGTGGCTCAGCATTGCTGGCTGAACAAGTGCTTGGGCGGCCTGTCATTCAGATGTGAGGATGCCTCGAAAGCGGAATTGCCGGAAAGCGATGCCTTCATCATCAGTGACATGATGCATTATCTCAGCGCTGAAAAACAGTTGGAACTTATACAGCGCTGCGCGTCCAAGCTTAAGAGTGGCGGACTGATTCTGGTGCGTGACTCTGATTCTGAAAATGCTGAAGGACAGAAGATTACGGCATTGAGCGAAGTGTTCTCCACCAAGATTCTGAGATTTAATCGGACAGAGGGCGAACTGAGCTACATATCCCAGTCGAGGATGGAGGAAATCGCACGTAAGACAGGGCTCTCGATGAAAGTGAAAGCGAATGACGAGATTACATCCAACACATTTTACATTTTGAGGTTGGAGTAGGTATAATATATAATTGAAGCCGAAATGAAAATTGTCCTGAAAATATTCAAGTGGACGCTGACCGTGATATTGGCGATGGTGCTGGTGGCGGTTCTGGTCTGCGTCGGCCTTCACTCAAGCGCTGACCTTGCAGAGCCGGCGTTTGCACCATCCGGGTCACAGGCCGTCCAAGTCGGTGACAGTCTCCGCCTCTGGGTAAGTCCTGCTGCTTCCCGAGATACTTCGGCGAATACTGACGGCGACTCAGAAACTGAAACCTCGGACAGCCCCCGAGCCGTAGCCCCCACAGCCAATCCTGCGGAGGTCAATGCCCTGAGACTCAGCGAGTCCGGACTTTGGGAAATGAGAGTCATCGGCAATGCCTTCGAACGTGGAGAAGCCATCGGAAAACTCGCTCCGGAACTGCTTTACGAGCAGGAAAAAGCTTTCGCGGACAAACTTTTCGAGATAGTTCCGAGCCGGAGTTACAGGAATCTGCTGCACTATTTCATCACCATTTTCAACAGGCGTTTAGGGGCCAATGTGCCACTGGAATACCGTCAGGAAATCAAGGCGATGTCCACAGCCTGCACGGATGAATTCGAGGAGTTCGGCAATGCCTACGAGCGCCAGATGCAGTATCATTCTGCCCATGACATCGGTCACGTCATGCAGGACTATATGCTGGTGGGATGTACTTCATTCGCATCTTGGGGCGAGGGTACTGCTGACGGTAACCTCCTGATAGGGAGAAACTTCGACTTCTATATGGGCGAGGAATTTGCTCGGAACAAACTTGTATTTTTTGAGAAGCCTGACACCGGATATGCTTATGTGTCAGTTACTTGGCCCGGAATGACAGGAGTCCTCAGCGGAATGAACACCGAAGGACTCACGGTCACCATCAATGCCTCCAAACTCGAGACACCGTCGATGTCGGCCACCCCGATATCCATATTGACCAAGGAGATACTCCAGTACGCATCGGACATCGACGAGGCTGTACGTATCGCCGCATCAAGACAGACTTTCGTGTCGGAATCCATATTGATAGGCTCCGCAAAAGACGGCAGAGCGGCAATCATCGAGAAAACTCCGTCTGAGATGGCGGTCTATGACCCCGCTTTACAGGACGCTGATATACGCCGCATTGTCTGCACTAATCACTATCAGTCCACCACCTTCAGGGACAATCCTGTAAATCAGGACAATATCAGGATGTCCGACAGCATGTGGCGATTCAGAAGAGTTGAACAGCTGCTGGACAGCGCAGGGACATTGACCCCGGAAAAAGCCGTGCAGATACTGCGCGACAAGAAAGGGCTCGACGGCGAAGAAATAGGATATTGCAATGAACTGGCCATCAATCAGTTGCTTGCGATGCACTCGGTAGTGTTCTGTCCGGCTGAACATAAGATCTGGGTATCCACGTCGCCATGGCAATGCGGCCGTTTTGTCTGCTATGACATTGACAAGGTCTTCGCTTCCGACTTCAGAGGCGAAATCAGAAACGCCTCAGAGGACATCGCGCAGGACCCTTTCATGGAAACGGGAGATTATCGCAAAGTGCTGGAATTCAAGGAACTGCTTCCGAAAGTCAGAAAGGCGGCAGGGGAGAGAAGACCGGTGAGTGAAGATTCATTGACATATATCATTGGCCTGGACTCATTGTACTATGGCGGCTACAATGCGGTGGGCGACTATTTCCGTGCGATGGGGCAGATGGAAAAGGCGCGGGAATATTGGGGTGCGGCATTGGCGAAGAAGATGAAACTAGCTGAGAGGCAGTATATTGAAAATAAATTAAGATAGAGATGAACATATTGGTTACAGGAGCCGGCGGGCAACTCGGACGTGAGATGATACGCGCAGTGGAAGGGACATCGCACAGATATTTCTTTACCACGCGGCAGGACTTGGATATCGCTGATACTGAGGCGGTACGCGCGATGGTGCAGGACAATGGAATCGACCTCATCGTGAACTGCGCGGCATATACTGACGTGAACAGGGCTGAGTCCGACAGGGAGACCGCTGATCTGATGAACCACGTGGCCGTGGGCGGAATGGCGGCCGTGATGAAAGAGCGCGGAGGAACATTGGTCCATATATCTACGGACTATGTTTTCGACGGCAATGCTTGCGTTCCGTACCGTGAAACTGACCCCACCTGTCCTGTAAGCGTCTATGGCGAAACCAAGCTGAAAGGTGAGCAGGCAATCATTGACTCCGGATGCAATTACTTGATTTTCAGAACATCGTGGCTGTATTCCGAATGGGGCAAGAACTTCGTGAAGACGATGCTGGGGCTGTTTGCCACCAAGGATAGGGTCAATGTCGTTTTCGACCAGGTGGGCACGCCGACTTACGCGGGCGATTTGGCTGCGGCTGTGGTTTATGTTATAGAGAGCGGACAGACAGGAAAGAGCGGTATTTACCACTACAGCAATGAGGGAGTCTGCTCCTGGTATGATTTCGCGAAACGTATATGCGAACTGAGAGGGAATGCCTGTGAGATTAGTCCTTGCCATAGCGATGAGTTTCCGAGTCCGGTGGCGAGGCCGCATTATTCCGTGATGGACAAGACATTGGTCAAGACTGTTTTCGGCCTGAAAATTCCACATTGGAACGATTCCTTGGAGGTGTGTCTGGAGAAAATCTGAGACAACTGTCGCCATGATCTGCGGAAAGTGTTTTTTTTAACTCCTTTATTCTTAATGAATTACAAGGGGGGTAAAATGCACGTGAAATGAACTGAATATGAACCAGTTATTTGGCGAAAACCGGTTGTTCGTTACGTCTTTATTGACTAACTTTGTAATGATTTTTTGACAGACAAAGTGCGGGGGCAGAAGTCAATAAATGAAATATAACGATGTTATTATGGAGATTTGTGAGAGAACATCGGACCAGAGCCGTCCTTTTGCCTTTAGAAAAGGTGACGACATAAAATAGAAAACAGTCGATGAAACTGGATAGTACAGATGCGTTTTCTATAGCTTCAGAGCAGAATTCTTCCGAGCGGAAAGCAGTCCGTCCGGAGGTAAGTTCGTGCAATGACTGGTGCTATGTCTATGTGCATCATGCAAAGCTTCCGGCCATTATGGAACGGTTCGCCAGTGATGCCGAATTCCATGTCTTTGCACATAAGGCTGTGAACGGCATGCTGTTCATCCAGGGGAAAGTCCGTGCAGTGAAGAAATACCTGCAGGACAATTTTCAGTCACTTTATCTGGTAAATGATTGTGGCACAGGTCGTGAGGCTGTAATCCGCGACAGCGTGATGAAGGCGTTTATGAAGGTTCTCGAGATAGATCCGGACAGAGTCCGCTTTATGCTAAAGCCGATTTCCGAATATGCAGAAGGCAATCCTCTTCTCCGTATAACGTCAGGTGTGTTTGAAGGCCTTGAAGGCTATGTCATCCGCATTGACAGGGACAGGAAACTCGTCATGGCTGTGGGAGACAGGACCATCGCCATTTCAGGCGTGAACAAGGAGTCCTTCGAGAAGGTAGAAGACTACGACAGGATGATGGAACTATTGGATAACCATTGATCTCTGAATTTATAACTATTTAAAAACCAATTAAATACTGATATGAATATTGTACAGAAAATCTCCAATTGGTATTTCTCCGGAAAGGCGCTGCCATATTGGGGACTGCTGATTCTTGATTGCTGCATTGTGGCTTTCTCTGGTTATGTCGGATACTATGTTGATCTGGGTGGGGACGGTTTCGCTACGAATTTCTGGCCAATGACGGCTGCAAATCTGCTGGCGTTGGTCCCGTTCGCGATATCGTTCAAGCTCTTCCATACCTACTCCGGCATTGTAAGATATTCCTCATTCATTGACCTTCAGAGAGTTGCGACTGCTGCATTTACCGGTTCAGTGGCATTCTATCTGATAGGATATGTCACAGGAACAGTATTCCCGAATCAGACGATATTCTATTTTCCTAAGTTGAATACTGCCGTTACTGTCTTCATTCTCAGTACATTGCTGCTGTGGGTGGAGCGTATATTGGTAAAGAGGCTTTTCGACTCCTTCCATCTGGACGGCGCCCTCCCTGTGGCTATCTACGGTACCAAAGCAGGCGGAATCAGCATTGCCAAGAGCATTGTCTCCATCAAGGACAAGAAGTATTCGCTCCATGCTTTCGTATCTGACGGACCTGAGATGAAGGGCGCCTACATCATGGGCAAGCCTGTCTATCAGAATGGGGCAAAAATCGCTGAGAAACTGCGTGACGAAGGGGTGAAGGCGCTGCTCGTCTCGCCGCTCAAGACCGAGAGGTTCCGCCAGAATCAGGAAATGGTGGATGATTTCCTCAATGCTGGCCTCAAGATTCTTATGATGACCAATGCAGAGGAATGGGACGGAAAAGACATTTCATTGACACATAATCAGTTGCATGAGGTGGCGATCGATGATCTCCTGCCGAGGGACAAGATCGAGGTCGATATGGAGGCCATCGGAAAACTACTGAAGGGACGCCGGATCCTGATAACTGGCGCTGCCGGATCCATCGGTTCCGAGATGGTGAGACAGATCGCGAAATTCTCGCCGGCGGAGATGACATTGATCGACCAGGCGGAGACTCCTATGCACGATATCAGGCTGATGATGTCGGAGCATTACCCGCATATCCATAACGAGACCATCGTCACCAGCATTACCAATGCTGAGCACATGGAGCGCATCTTCTCCGAGCACAAGCCTGAATATGTGTTCCACGCGGCTGCCTACAAGCATGTTCCGATGATGGAGGACGACCCGGCTATCGCCGTGCAGAACAATATATACGGTACGCGCGTGATTGCGGACCTCGCCGTCAAATACGGAACCAAGAAGTTCGTGATGATTTCTACCGACAAGGCGGTGAATCCGACCAATGTCATGGGCTGCAGCAAGCGTATCTGCGAGATATACTGCCAGAGTCTCAATCAAGCCATCAAAGACGGTAAGGTTCAGGGCGTTACACAGTTCGTCACTACCAGATTTGGAAACGTTCTCGGCTCCAACGGCAGCGTGATTCCTATATTCAAGAAGCAGATCCGAAACGGCGGACCGATCACCGTCACCCATCCGGACATCATCCGTTACTTCATGCTGATTCCGGAAGCCTGCAAGCTCGTGCTTGAGGCCGGGACCATGGGCAAGGGCGGCGAGATCTTCGTCTTCGATATGGGCAAGCCGGTGAAGATCGTCGATCTGGCCAAGCGTATGATAGCCCTTTCGGGAGCGAAGAATGTGGAAATACAGTTTACGGGACTTCGTGACGGAGAGAAACTCTATGAAGAGGTGCTCAACGACAAAGAGGAGACCATCCCTACTACCAATCCTAAGATCATGGTGGCGAAAGTCCGTGAGTATGACTATGATACGGCTTGTGCCAATGAGAAGAGACTCCTCGAGGAATCACGTACTTTCGACGATATGGCCATCGTCCGCATCATGAAGGAGATTGTGCCGGAGTACAAGAGCCGTCACTCGAAATATGAAGTTTTAGATGAAGCAATATAAATTATGAAAGAGTTCAATGATATCAAAGTGGCTGTCGCCGGAACAGGTTATGTAGGCCTCAGCATTGCTACGCTTCTTTCTCAGAAGCATCATGTGACCGCAGTCGATGTCATCCCTGAAAAAGTGGAGAAACTGAACAACAGGATTTCGCCTATCCAGGATGACTACATCGAGGATTACCTGAAGAACAAGCAGCTCGACCTTACGGCCACGCTCGACGGCGAGTCAGCGTACAAGGATGCGGATTTCGTGGTGATCGCTGCACCGACCAACTATGACAGCAAGAAAAACTTCTTCGACACATCACATGTGGAGGAAGTCATTGAACTGGTGCTGAAGGTAAATCCTGATGCGGTTATGGTCATCAAATCCACTGTTCCTGTGGGTTATACGGCATCTGTCAGGGAGAAATTCTCATATCGTGAGCGTCAGGCTGACGGCACGATGAAGGTGGTGACTCCGAATATCATTTTCGCACCGGAGTTCCTGCGTGAGTCCAAGGCCCTCTATGACAACCTCTACCCGAGCCGTATCATTGTCGGTTTCGAGCAGGGCAATGCTTCCCTCGAAGAGGCTGCTCACACATTCGCCCGGCTCATCCACGAAGGAGCATTGAAAGAAGAGGTTCCTGTACTGTTCATGGGCAGCACCGAGGCTGAAGCAGTGAAGCTTTTCGCCAATACCTATCTGGCGCTCCGCGTAAGTTATTTCAATGAACTCGATACCTATGCTGAGATTAAAGGTCTTGACACTCAGTCTATTATAAATGGCGTTTGTCTGGATCCGCGAATCGGCTCCCAGTATAACAACCCTTCATTTGGCTACGGCGGATATTGCCTTCCTAAGGACACCAAGCAGCTTCTCGCCAACTACAATGACGTTCCTGAGAACCTTATCCAGGCCATCGTGGATTCTAACAGCACGAGAAAGGATTTCATTGCAGACCAGGTGCTTACTAAGGCCGGCTACTACAGCAGCAACAGCCAGTGGGACAGCAGCCAGGAGAAGAAATGCGTCATCGGCGTATATCGTCTGACCATGAAGTCCAACTCGGACAACTTCCGCCAGAGCGCCATCCAAGGCATTATGAAGCGCATCAAGGCCAAAGGAGCAGAGGTCATCATCTACGAGCCTACTCTCGAGAACGGCACTCTTTTCTTCGGAAGTGAGGTGGTCAATGACCTCGCGGCATTCAAGTCCCGTTCGCACTGCATCATTGCCAACCGCTATGACGTCTGCCTCGATGATGTGAAGGACAAGGTCTATACACGCGACATTTTCAAGAGAGACTAATTCAAGAGAGACTAAGGGGACGATATGTTAGAATACAATATCTCTTTGTACAGAAAGACAGTCCTCGTGACTGGTGCAGCTGGATTTATCGGCAGCAATTTAGTGAAAAGGCTGTTTCATGAATTCAATGGTATTAAAATCGTCGGAATTGATTCGGTAACAGATTATTACGACGTAAATATCAAATACGGCAGACTTCAGGAGATCGAAGCATTGGGCCGGGACTGGACCTTCGTGAAGGCGAACATTGCCGACAAGGGCATTGTCAATGAGCTTTTCTCCAAGTATCATTTCTCGGTGGTTGTGAATCTCGCTGCGCAGGCTGGTGTTCGTTATTCCATCACGAATCCTGACGCGTATATCGAGAGCAACCTGATAGGTTTCTACAATATTCTCGAGGCTTGCCGCCATAATGAGGTGGAACACCTTGTATATGCTTCATCATCAAGTGTTTACGGCTCGAACAAGAAAGTGCCGTACTCCACTGACGACAAGGTGGACAATCCTGTAAGCCTCTATGCTGCGACTAAAAAGAGCAACGAACTGATGGCTCACGCCTATTCGAAACTCTACAACATACCTTCCACAGGACTGCGGTTCTTTACTGTTTACGGCCCTGCCGGTCGTCCGGATATGGCATATTTCGGTTTTACGAACAAACTCGTGAAAGGGGAGACCATCCAGATTTTCAACTACGGTAACTGCAAACGTGATTTTACATATGTGGATGATATCGTGGAGGGAGTAGTGCGTGTCATGCAGCACGCTCCTGAGAAGCAGACCGGAGAAGACGGTCTGCCGATACCTCCATATAAGGTATATAACATCGGCAACAGTCATCCTGAGAATCTGCTCGAGTTCGTGGATATCCTCCAGCAGGAACTGCTCCGTGCAGGAGTCCTCCCGCAGGACTACGACTTCGATTCGCACAAGAGACTCGTTCCAATGCAGCCGGGCGATGTTCCGGTAACATACGCAGATACCACACCACTCGAAAACGACTTCGGCTTCAGGCCATCCACACCGCTCCGCGACGGCCTCCGTGCTTTCGCCCAGTGGTACAAGCGCTATTATGGAGAAGAGAAGGAGTAGATGAACGACTTCGTGGCGTCGATAATGCTGATGGGGGCGATGGCATCGACCGACGGTTATCTTCCGTATTGGATGACGACCAATCAGTATGGACTGATGCCTGAGCGCAGAGGGGGACTGGCATTGTTGCAGGTTTATTCTCAGAGTGACATGTCCAGGACTATACAGTACAGCTGCGGCGTTTCATTGGCGACCAATGCCTATCATAATCCACTCGACCCGTCATCCCGGACGGTCAATCTGATGGCCGATGAACTCTATGGCTCAGTCAAGTGGAAGCTCTTGACACTGGACATTGGCATAAAACATAGAGAGAACGACTTTATCGGCGCATCGCGGGAATTGGGCTCATTGTCAGTGACCGGCGGGCATCTTGTGGAGACGGGAAATGCACGCTCGATGCCAGGATATCTCCTCAGTTTGGAGCCCGTCGCCTTGCCATGGACCAGAGAACACTTGTGGCTCTATGGTGCGTACGGCGATTATATGACGATGGACGATCGACATGTCGAAGGAGCATTGGTCCACAGAATGAGGGTGGGACTGCGATATGCCGCGACAGACAGGCTGTCATTCGACGCGGTGATCGACCATTACGCGATGTGGGCAGGTCATAATCCGACAGATGTCAGCTATCCGGTGACGATAAAGAACTATATCAAGGTGGTGACCGGCCGCCATGCAGGAGAAGGCGGAACCATGAGCGACAGGCTGAATGTCATCGGAGACCAGGGAGGAAGTGAGATATTCAGGGTTACATATCGTGCCGACAGATGGGCTATTACGGCTCAGCACGACATACCTTACAACGACGGCTCGGGAATGGGATTTTATAATTTTCCCGACGGAGTCAATACGCTGTCATTCAGTTTCACTGACAAGAACAGATGGGTTAGCGACATCCTGTATGAACACCAATATACGCTGTACCAGTCGGGACCGATAAACGGCGAGATCTTCGATGACAAAGGCAATTCCATTACGCCGCCTGGAGTATCCACGGTAGGCATCGATGACTACTTCGCCAACGCCTATTACAGATCCGGCTGGACCCATCACGGAAGGGTAATCGGAAACCCCTTGTTTCTGCCGCGTGGTGTTCACGAGCAGACGTGGACGTCAGCGCGTGTGAATAGGGGCATAGAGAACAATCGAGTCAAGTCGCATCACTTGGGCCTCGGTGGAAAACTTTTCCGCAAGCATCCATATAAACTGATGTTGACCTACACTGAGAACTACGGTACCTACGCGGCTCCCTACACGGGCGAGTCACAGATCCAAAAGCCATGGGGAACGGTCCATGAAACCGGTCTGAAGCAGATTTCCGCCGCCTTCAAAGGCCAGCTCGAATCCGTATTCCGTATCCCCGGCCTCTCCGTCCTGTACGGCCTCTACCTCGACAAGGGCCAGCTCTACCAGGATGCCATCGGCATTACCGTCGGTGTCAGATACACCCTCGGCCGCGAGGTGGTGAGATATAATGAAACTTCTCATAAACCTTTGTAATATTGGGATTTATGAATATCTTTATGTAAAGAATTTGATGATATGTTGGGAATTAAAGTATAATAAAACCGCAAGGAGACATCTCTTAAGAGATATCTCCCATTGGCAACTGGATGCTAAACAGAAAAATCAAACTTACTGTCTAATACAACCTAAAGTTCCCTAGACTTTCGGCGATATCCACGAATAAGTTCTTTCTTACCATTTCGCACTCTAACATAAGGGGCGACTCTGGTTACTGACGATTTTTTTGTTTTATCGTCATCGAAAAATTCGATCGTTAGTTTAACCTTTTTCATTGTATATAAAAATTGTGATTGTAAAAAGGATATTGGCCTCTCGAAATAATCTAGACCATCCGAGTTGTAGAGTAAAAAAAGAAGAGCAGTTGCTAGGGACAACTACTCTCTTAATTTCGAAAAAGATTAAAGTCTAACCCCTCAAATCCAAATCACATTTTTTATATCTGGAGGCAAAGATATGAAAATTTCTTTGGAAATCAATGTTTTGTAAAAAAAAAGAAATGGAAAGACACCTGAATTCGATTATTCAGATGTTCCAGACTACACCGACGAAAACGTCAGAGGGATTGCATCAAAGGCATAACAGCGTTATTTACAACGAGTAAGCTGATCAGAATGTCTTATGAAGAGAATATTCTCTGTTTCGCTTATATTGAAAACAATGAACGACAATAACCCAAAATATTGATAATATTTCGCCGAGATACAAATTGAGTCTTACTGAAAAGGTAAAAGAAGTTTTGTGGAATAAATATGGATCCTATGATCGAGTTCTTGCCTACATTGAACAATGGCATGAGATTGAAGATTACGAGGAAAACTTCTCGATTATATTTAAAGATAAAGATAGAAAACAGATATCGTTATATCCTACCCTGTGCAGTATGCCAGGAGAACTGCTCCTGAAAGTCGCCATTGACATGGGTATAGGAACGCCATACACCTCCGAATAGGTGGCAGGAAAAAACAGATTGAAAACACATACGACGACAATTAATTTAAAATATCATGAGCATTTTTGCAGGAAAAACATTGATGATTACCGGTGGTACCGGTAGTTTCGGAAACGCAGTATTGAAGCGTTTTCTCAGAACTGACATTGCTGAGATCAGGATTTTCTCACGCGACGAGAAGAAACAGGACGACATGCGCCACGAGTATCAGGCGAAATTCCCTGACGTTGCACACAAGATAAAATTCTACATCGGTGACGTCAGAAGCTTGGAAAGCATACGCTCGGCGATGCCAGGCACAGATTACATCTTCCATGCAGCCGCCCTCAAGCAGGTCCCTAGCTGCGAATTCTTCCCGATGGAAGCAGTGAGGACCAATGTGATAGGCACTGACAATGTTCTTACGGCAGCTATCGAAAACAATGTCGGAGCGGTCATCTGTCTCTCTACCGACAAAGCAGCATATCCGATCAATGCAATGGGCATCACCAAAGCCATCGAAGAGAAAATCGCCGTAGCCAAGAGCCGTAACTCCCGCAACACCAAGATTTGCTGCACACGTTATGGCAATGTCATGTGCTCCCGCGGTTCCGTGATTCCTCTATGGATCGAGCAGATCCGCAGCGGCAACCCTATCACTCTTACGGAGCCTAAGATGACACGTTTCATCATGTCTCTCGAAGAGGCTGTGGACCTGGTACTTTTCGCATTCGAGCATGGCCACAATGGAGACATTCTCGTTCAGAAAGCTCCGGCATGCACCATCCAGACACAGGCAGAAGCTGTCTGCGACCTTTTCGGTGGCAAGAAAGAGGACATCAAGGTCATCGGTATCCGTCACGGAGAGAAGATGTACGAGACACTACTTACCAAGGAAGAATGCGCCAAAGCCGAGGATATGGGCAACTTCTATCGTGTTCCGGCAGACAACCGCGACCTGAACTACGACCAGTACTTCACCAAAGGTGATGTAAAGCGTGCTACCATAGAAGAGTTCAATTCTGACAACGCTTACCGTCTGAACTTGGAAGAAACAACTGCCAAAATCGGTGCTCTGGAATACATCCAGAACGAATTGAATGGTGTTGAAAATCTCGCGAAATAATGAAGATTCTGGTTACCGGCGCCAAAGGATTCGTAGGAAAGAACCTTTGCTGCCAACTGAACAACATAAAAGAAGGCAAGGCCCGCTGCTATGGAGACCTCCAGGTCGATGAAGTATTTGAATATGACATTGACTCGACTCCTGAGCAGCTGGACAGCTGGTGCGGCGAATGCGATTTCGTCTTCAACCTCGCGGGCGTGAACCGGCCGAAGGACAATGACGAGTTCATGAAGGGCAATTTCGGTTTCGCATCCACATTGCTCGACACATTGAAAAAGCACCACAACACTTGTCCTGTGATGCTTTCCAGTTCACAACAAGCCTCATTGACAGGACGTTTCGGCAACAGCGAATACGGCAGGAGCAAGAAAGCCGGCGAGGATCTTTTCCTCGAATATGGCAAGGAGACCGGTGCGAAAGTGCTCGTCTACCGTTTCCCGAACCTTTACGGAAAATGGTGCCGCCCGAACTACAATTCGGCCATCGCTACGTTCTGCAACAATATCGCCAATGACCTCCCAATCCAGGTCAATGACAGAAGCGTACAGATGGAAATCCTATACATCGACGATCTGGTGGAGGAGATGATTTGCGCGCTCAAAGGTCAGGAGCATCATTGCGAATTCGAGGGACTTGACGTGCTGCCATCCGAGGAAGGACGTTATTGCTATTGTCCTGTCACTCACAAGACTACGCTTGGGGAAATCGTTGATACCATATATGAATGTGCACGTGCAGTGCGTGCCGTGCCGGATTCTGCGGAAGGACCTTCGACGGCTCTCGAAATGCCGCAAGACGGTCTGCGTTATCGCCTGATGTCCACATTCCTCAGCTACCTGCCGAAAGAAAAGGCGATTTTCGATTTGAAGATGAACGTGGATCCGCGCGGGGCGTTTACCGAACTGGTACACACGCTGAATTGCGGTCAGGTAAGCATCAACATTTCCAAACCGGGCATCACGAAAGGAGAGCATTGGCACAACTCGAAATGGGAACAGTTCATCGTGGTTTCCGGCCACGGGCTCATCCAGATGCGCAAGGAAGGTACGGATGAAGTCCTGAACTACGAAGTAAGCGGTGACAAGATCCAGTCTGTCATCATGCTTCCGGGCTACACTCACAACATCATCAATCTTTCCGAGACCGAAGACCTCGTGACCGTAATGTATTGCAACGAAGTCTTCAATCCTGAAAGACCTGACACATATTTCGATAAAGTGGAGAAATAAAAAATGGAAAAGACACCTAAATTCGATTACTCAGATATCCATTGGAAGGAGAACGGCAAACTCAAGCTCTGTATCGTAGTAGGTACGCGCCCTGAGATTATCCGTCTGGCAGCGGTCATCACCAAATGCCGCAAGTATTTCGATGTCATCCTCGCACATACAGGCCAGAATTACGACTACAACCTGAACGGCATCTTCTTCAGGGATCTCAAACTCGCTGAACCTGAAGTCTATATGGATGCAGTCGGTGACGACCTCGGCGCGACATGCGGCAACATCATCAACTGTTCATACAAACTTTTCGCCCAGACCAAGCCGGACGCAGTGCTGGTTCTCGGTGACACGAACAGCTGTCTCTCAGTCATTGGCGCGAAACGTCTTCACATTCCGATTTTCCACATGGAAGCCGGCAACCGCTGCAAGGACGAGTGTCTCCCGGAGGAAACCAACCGCCGCATCGTCGATATCATCTCCGATGTGAACCTGGCATATTCCGAGCATGCACGCCGCTACCTTGCCGACTGCGGCTTGCCAAAGGAGCGCACCTATGTCACAGGCTCCCCTATGGCCGAGGTGCTTCATAACAATCTCGCCGAAATCGAGGCAAGTGATGTCCACAAACGTCTCGGTCTGGAGAAGTGCAAATATATCCTGTTAAGTGCTCACCGTGAGGAAAACATCGACACGGAAAAGAACTTCCTCAGCCTTTTCAATGCCATCAACAAATTGGCCGAGAAATATGACATGCCTATACTCTACAGCTGTCATCCGCGCAGCCGCAACAGGCTGGCATCCAGTGGATTCAAGCTGGACCCGCGTGTCATCCAACACGAACCTCTAGGATTCCATGACTATAACTGCCTCCAGATGAATGCATTTGCAGTGGTCAGCGACTCCGGCACTCTCCCTGAAGAAAGTTCATTCTTCACCAGCGTAGGCCATCCGTTCCCTGCCATCTGCATCCGCACCTCCACAGAGCGTCCGGAATCACTCGACAAAGCCGGATTCATTCTCTCAGGCATCGATACCAATGGACTGCTCCAGTCAGTGGAGACTGCAGTGGAATTAGTAAAGAATGGTGACTACGGCACACCTGTTCCAGACTACACCGACGAAAACGTCAGCACGAAAGTCGTGAAGATAATTCAGAGCTACGTGGGAGTGGTGAACAAGATGGTTTGGAGGAAGTATTAGGATTTTATTTGCAATTTTCGAATACTCCTTATTACATTAACACATTAACAAATCCAGTCTGATATGTTTAAAAGCATTGAAATTGAACACTTTCGTGGCATAAGTCACGCGAAAATAGACGGACTGAAAGAAGTTAATATATTCTTCGGAAAGAACAATTGCGGCAAGTCTTCACTACTTGACGCCATCTTTCTGATATCAGGCTTATCGAATCCGAAACTGCCGATCAACATCAATCTGCTGAGGAACTACCTGCGATTCGAGCCGTCAGACCTGGCATTGGATTTCTATACACTTGACACTTCGCGGCCAATCAAGATCAAGGCATCAAACGACGAAGTGCGGGAGCTTATGATTTCTCTGTTCGAATCAGCTGCCAGCCGTATAGACTTGCTTGGAAACGAGAATAACATATCTTCAACTGATACCAAGAACAGGTATGGTCTTGTGTTGAAATGCAAGATAAATGGGCATCCAGTCGAGTCGTCCATCACCCTTTCTCATAAAGGCGTAGAAAACAACGATTACGAGCAAAGTGTCAAATATGATTCAGATTATAAAGAGAATCTAACTTGTCGATATCTTTCACCAAAGTATGACTTTTACACTTCAATAGAAAGTCTGACAGAGATTCTTAAAAACAAGGATGAACAGTTCATTCTCGAAGCGTTGCGCATTATCGAACCGATGATAAAAGACATAGTACTGTCACAGAATGAAGTGCTCGTCGATGTCGGCCTGAACAAGCGCATACCTATCAATGTAATGGGAGACGGTGCTCGTAAGATTCTCTCTATCCTCACGACGATTTATGAATGTCGTGACGGAATTGTTTTGGTTGACGAAATCAGCAATGGTTTCCATTATTCCGTAATGAAAGCTTTATGGCAAACTATTTTGTTGGCGTCTAAAAAGAATAACGTCCAGTTGTTTGCGACGTCCCATGATTTGGATTCAATTAAGGGATTGCGTGATGCTGCTCTTCATGATGAAGTTGACAAAGTAGCATTCTTTAAACTCCAGCGCACAGCCGATGACGAATTGAAGTCATACTGCTACACCACCGACAGTATCGATTATATGTTGAACCAGGAAATCGAGGTAAGGTAGGATGAACAAGATATTTATAGAAGCGAAGAAACCTCAAACTTCTGAGTATTGTTTCTTGGAAACCATCTTGAAGAATAAATTTCCGGACAAAATTTACAACATAATCTGCATGGACGGCGTGGACAATCTTTTTAATCAGGGCATTTTGACTCTGATCCGGACATTTCAGGATAATGGAGATAAGGTGATTGTCATTCTAGACGCAGATACCATTGACAAGAAATGGGGATTTGAGGCAAGAAAGAGAAATACGATGGAGAAAATGCAGGAAAACGAGATTGATTTTCCATTTTTCCTCTATCCTAACAATCACGATGATGGAGACTTCGAAGTTTTACTCGAAACTCTAGCGAGAAAGGATCTTCACAACAAATGGTGGGACTGTTTTGACGATTACGAAACCTGCGTTTCAGGAATACGCGACAAATCTGGTGAACCAAGATACGTCATTCCCAACCGCAAAGCCAAACTCCACACCTATATCAGTTCTCAACGACTGAACAATGCCTCAAGAAAAAAAGCTCGGTTCCGGCCAATGGCTATTTGACAATCCTGATTACTGGGATTTCTCGCGACCTGAACTTGAGCCACTTGTTGAATTATTGAAGGAGAATTTGGAATAGTGGCGGATTCGCTCAAAGTGAAAACTCAAAAAAGGCAATTCCAAAATTGATTTAAAATGAATAAAATAATCAATGCGATATCTTTGAGAATAAAACTGTTGTATAACTCAATAAGGGAGGGAAAATTATATACATGGAGTCAGTATTCTGCGGAGGTTAAATAACTCCATCATACTTGGAGAAAACAATAAAATTGATGTTCATAGCAGAATTCCAAAGGATGTGCAAATTAGCATTTATGGTAGCAATCATACACTTGTTATTGAAGAAGGGGTGACTTTCAAAAAAAGGCAGATATGGTTTGAAAATCATGATTGCTATGTCAGTATAGGAAAAGGCACATCCATTGAAGAGGCTTATCTGGCAGTCGCCGAAAATGGCACAAAACTCACAATCGGTAAAGACTGTATGCTTTCAAGCAATGTTCGAATCGCCACCACTGATTCGCATTCTATCATTGATATATCAACATGTAAGAGAACAAATCCGGCAAAGGATATCACAATAGGCAACCATGTCTGGATAGGTTATAACGTGAATATTAATAAAGGCGTGACAATAGCTGAAAACTCTGTCATTGCTGGTCATTCCGTAGTAACAAAATCAGTCCGAGCCAACTGCATTGCCGCAGGTATTCCTGCCAAATAGGTCAAGGTTGGTATCAATTGGAATAGAATGCGAGTATGATTTTTTAGATAGATGAAGAATTTCAAACGAATAAAATATTTTACATATCATGGCTGCTTAGAGCGAGGAAAACGCCGGGATAACAGCCCTGCCGCAGACACAAAAATTGATTATATCATAAGTGTGCTGAACAGGATGGGATATGGTGTAGATCTTATATCAAGGGCATCAAGTGCTGAACCATATTTTCTACATTCATCAGTAAAGAGCGTAGGAGATAACAGTATTAGATATTTTTCAAGTTTTGGTAAAATGTCGTCTCCACTTCGCCTCTTAAACAGGTTGTGGATGGAATTGCAGTTCTTCTTTTGGTGCCTAACAAATATAAAGCGTAACGAGCAAATAATTGTATACCATAGTTTAGGCTATGACTCTGCATTTCTCAAACTCTGTAGACTGAAATCTATTCGGATAATTGGAGAGATAGAGGAGATTTATCAAGATGTGAGCAAACAAACAGGGACTAGATGTCGTAACGAATACAAATTTATTGATGTTTGCGAAAAATATATTTTCCCGACCCAACTGCTCGATCAGAAGGTAAATAAATTGCATAAGCCATCTCTTGTTGTGCATGGCGTATATGCAATTGAAAACATTATTGAAAAGAAATTTTCGGATGGTAAAATCCACGTCGTTTATGGCGGCACTTTAGATCCAAACAAAGGTGGCGCATTTGCGGCGGCTGCCGCTGCCGAATTCCTTCCAACAAATTATCATGTTCACATCTGTGGATTTGGAGATCCTGCCAAAATCAAAACCATTGTTGACGAAACTCAAACTAAATCTAAAGCTAAGGTCACATTCGAAGGCGAACTAAAAGGAAATGATTATAAGCATTTCATTCAAAAATGCCATATCGGGTTGAGCACACAGGACCCGAGCGCTGCATTTAATTCAACATCCTTCCCATCAAAGATATTGGTATATCTTGCAAATGGGCTCAAGGTTGTCTCAATAAGAATCCCGGCAATTGAACAATCTGCAGTAGTGGACAGCCTTGTATTCTATGACAAACAAACGCCAGAAAAAATAGCCGAAGCAATATTGATCGCAAGCAAAGATAACACATGTGGAAATGAAATACTGAAAAAACTGGATAACAAATTCAGCGAAGAACTATCTAATTTACTAGATCAATGAAAGTGTGGAACAAGTACAAACATCTAGGAGAAAACAGTAAGATTGTCATTAAAAATGTCCTTGAATCATTTGTTGTCAAAGGACTTTCTCTGATTGTATCGTTTGCCACGACTCCGTTGTTTATCAAATATTTCAATGATAATATGGTTCTTGGCGTGTGGTACACTTTGTTATCCGTATTGATCTGGTTTTTGAATTTTGATTTGGGATTAGGCAATGGTATTAGAAATAATTTAGTAAAAGCATTCACTGCAAATGATACGGATAAGGCGAAGAGAGTGATCTCTTCTGGAATGTTCTCCGTCGGCATAGTTACTATAGTAATGTCTGTCATTGGAATAATATTGGTGTATTCCATGAATTTAAACAAACTGTTTAATATCGATACTAGCATAATATCGTCTCACACATTACTTCTTGCAACATTGTTTATATTTATAGCGATTATGTTGCGTTTTTTTCTTACAACCATATCATCAATATTTTATGCGTTGCAGAAATCTGCAATAAACAATGCCCTGGCATTATGTGTCAGTATCCTACAGCTCATCTTTATTGTCATTGCAAAATTCGATAGTCCGGAAGAGGCACTCCTGAATGTATCATTCGCATATATTTTTCTCTCGAATTTGCCCGTGATTGTTGCTGGAATAATTATTTTTTGTGGAAAATTAAAAGATTGTCGCCCTTCTATAAAGTTTGTTGACAAATCAAACATCAAGGCAATTATGGGAATAGGAGCCCTATTTTTCATATGCCAGATCCTCTATATGATTATAGCTAATACGAATGAGTTCTTTATCACTAATCTATATGGAGCAGAACATACTGCTGAATATACTTTTTATTATAAGTTGTCAACTATTGGGACAATGATTATATCTCTCGCTCTTACTCCCATTTGGTCGGTAGTCACAAAGGCTCAATCCGAAGGTAATTATCAATGGCTTGGGAAATTATATGGTTATATAAAAATTGGCGGCTTGTGTATTCTTGTTCTTCAATTACTTATAGTTCCCTTTATCCCTTGGCTGATGCGGGTATGGTTAGGAGCAGGAACAGTTGACGTTAACTATACAACTGCAACCGCATTTGCCTTATTTAGTTCAGTTTTTCTATATTCCGGTATGCTTTCAACGATTGCCAATGGGCTTGCTATGATGAGAATACAGACTATAACGTATGTATTGGTTGTTGTTCTAAAGGTGGTACTATTATTGAGCTTGTATGCAATTACTAATTGGGTTTTTGTTGTATGGGTTAACACATTAATTTTATTACCGTATATTCTTGTGCAGCAGATTTCATTAAATAGGTACTGTAAAAGAAAACTAACGGTTCAATAATCTACTATAATATTGAAATTTTGATATGTTCAAAATATTATTTTTAATACTCATTCTAGCTTTACTTTTTGTTCCTCAAAAAAAAGCGAGTCGTTCGTTGACTTGGTTGTTTTTACTGTCCACATTTCTTGTAATGGGACTAAGACATATGTATTGCTACCAAGACACATTTGGTTACGTGCAGCATTATAATGATATTCGAACGATGCCGTGGGAACAAATTACTGATTATTTCAATAAAGATGTCATTTTTTGGTATTTATCAAAAGCAATAAGCTTTATTGCGGAAGGCAATTATACGATTTGGCTTTTGTCAATCTCATTCATATATTTGGTTTCATTCTATAATTTGATGAAGAAGGAGTCCATGTTACCTGCAGTTTCTGCTTTAGTAATGATTGTCATAGGTCTATATTATTTTGCATTTACTGGTTTAAGGCAAACATTGGCATTAGCCTTTATTACGCAGTCAACATATTACCTTTTAAATAGAGAAGCCAAGAAAGCACTGATGATGACATTAATAGCTAGTGTATTTCATTCTACTTCATTAGTATTTTTGTTATCATTTCCATTTGTTCATATTAAACTTAACAAAAAAACGCTGGCAATATATCTTATCGTGGGATTATTTATTTATTCTTTAGGAACAAGGTTTTCTGCAATATTGAATAGTATTACTATAACGGATAGATTTGCTTATTATGCAGATAGTGACAGTGCTCTAAGTTTTACTGGTTTCTTTATAAAACTTATATTATTGATTTCATCTTATTATTTTCTTGGCAACACGCGTAATGAATATAAAAATATTGTTCTCATTCATTTGGCAATAATAGGACTTATAACACAATCGCTTAGTATATATATCGCTGAAATGTTTAGAATTAGCATGTATTTTTCAATCTCTTATGTTATATTATTTGCTAACTCACTATCCCAATATAGAAAACGTACGGGAAGAATAAAATTACCTGTGCTTCTAGTTGTTTTATTTTTGGCATATATTCTTGTGGCAAATAATAGTTTAATAAACAAGAATTATTTCTTTTTCTTTGACAATCCGATTGGAATAATAAATAGTTTGTAATACAATGAAGTTGATTCAACTGAATGCTTGCTATGGTTACGGTAGTACAGGCATTATTGTTAGGGACTTGCAAGACCTCTGCTTGAAGCATGGAATTGAGTGTGTTGTCGCTTTCCCAAAGAGTAAAGGGACCGTAATCTGTGGATATAATATAGGTAATTTTTTAAGTAATAAGATACATGCTGCGCTAGCTCGTGTCAGTGGTAAGCAAGGCTATTTTTCAATATTATCGACTTTGAAGTTTTTATTGTTTTTGAATCATTATAAACCTGAAATCATTCATTTACATAATCTACATGGATGTTACATTAATCTTCCAATATTACTAAAGTATGCAGCAAAAAGAAAAATTGCTATTGTTGTAACACTTCACGACTGTTGGTTTTATACCGGTGGCTGTTCTCATTATACTAGTGTAGGTTGTGATAAGTGGTTGAAGGCTTGTGGTAATTGTCCTCGTCGTTATGATGAAACACCAGCATATTTATGGGACAGCTCGTCTCGGATGCTAGCCGATCGTAAACGTTTGTTTGGCAATATTAGGAACTTGACATGTGTTGGAGTTTCCAATTGGATAGTTGAAGAGGCGCATAAAACAGTGTTTAAGGATGCCCTATGCATGACGATTCATAATGGTGTGGACACCGATTTCTTTCACCCTATGGAATCTGGTTTTCGAGAAGATTACAATCTTAAAGATAAAAAAATCATCTTAGCACCTGCTAATAAATGGTTCTCTGAAATTAATCAAGACACTTTCAATTATTTCGCTTCACACCTCTCCGATGAGATGCGTATGGTCTTTATCGGAACTGGTTGTGATGAGAAACGCCTTACCGATAAAATGATCAATCTCGGTTACGTATCGTCACGAGAGAAACTTCGTGATATTTATAGCGCTGCAAATGTAATGGTAAATTGTACACGTGAAGAATCATTGTCTCTCTTGAATGTTGAGGTTCAGGCATGTGGCACTCCTGTTATTACATATTCTAATACCGGAGTAAAAGAAACTGTGGACGGAAAATGTGGCTTTGCTGTCGATAATGGAAATCCCAAGGAATTGTGGAGGGTGTTGATTGATGTCTTGTCAAAAGACAAGATTCGTTTTAGAGAAGATTGTATATCTTGGGTAAAACACACCTTTAACAAAGAACGTAATTACATGCAATATATAGAATTGTATAAACGAATAATAGAGAACATATCAAATTAGATGCCATGATTAATTTTACTGTAGGTCCGGTACAGTCCTCTGATACTGTACGAGCCATTGGTGCTGAACAGGTACCTTATTTTAGGACGGCGGAATTCTCGAAAATAATGTTGGAGAACGAGCGCCTTATTAAGAAATTCGCTAAGGCTACAGAAGATAGCAAGGTGGTTTTTTTTAACTAGCTCTGGTTCAGGTGGAATGGAAACATCCATAATGAACTGCTTGACCAAGAATGACAACGCACTTGTCGTAAATGGTGGTAGTTTTGGAGCACGTTTCGTTGAATTGCTTCCTCTTCATGAAATACCGTTTACCGAAATTAAATTGGAGCATGGGAAAGCATTAAAACAAGAACATCTTGCTGAATATGAAGGGAAAGGCTATACTGCATTTTTACTTCAAAAACATGAGACCTCAACCGGAGTGCATTACGACATGGATCTCGTTTCTGATTTTTGTAAGCGAAATGGCTGCTTTCTAATCGTGGATACTATATCAACATTTCTTTGCGATCATTTTGATATGGCAAAGACATGTGCAGGTGTAATGATTACTGGCAGTCAAAAAGCGTTAGCTTGTGCTCCTGGCATCGCTGTCATGATTTTAGCGCCATCTGCAATTGAACGTATCAATATGAATAAATGCTGCTGCCAGTATTTTGACTTAAAACTGGCACTAAAGAATATGGAGAGAGGTCAGACACCTTGGACTCCAGCGGTAGGCATACTACGTCAAATTAATACTAGGTTGAAAGAGATCGAGGTTAATGGAGGCGCCGAAACTGAAATTGCCCGTTGCGCTGGATTGGCTAAGTATTTTCGTGATAAACTCAAAGAATATGATCTTCCATTTGAAATCGTCAGAGAGAGTTTAAGCAACGCAGTTACTCCGTTGCATCCAACGACACAATCTGCCTATGAAATATTTCTTAAAATTAAGGATGACTACGGAATGTGGGTGTGTCCAAATAGTGGAGACATGAAAGAAACCATATTTCGTGTAGGGCACATAGGCTATCTGCATAAAGAAGACTACGATAAATTGATTGCTGCATTTATTGATTTGAGAGAAAAGAAATTCATTTAAACATTGGTGTTGCATATGAAGAAAGTGATTACTTACGGTACATTCGATCTATTCCATTAAGGACATTATAACTTGCTCAAGCGTGCAAAGGCGCTGGGCGACTATCTCATTGTTGGGGTTACTACTGATAACTTTGACCTAGAGCGGGGGAAAATGAATACGTGTAACAACGTGATGGAACGCATAGATGCAGTAAAAGCCACTGGACTTGCCGATATGGCTGTGATTGAAGAATATCGTGGGCAGAAAATTGATGATATCCAAAAATATGTGGTTGATATTTTCGCAATTGGTTCAGATTGGGAAGGCTATTTTGACTATCTGAATGAGTTTTGTAAAGTGGTATATCTTCCGCGCACTCAAGGAATATCATCCACTCAACTTCGTCAGGAGCGATCATCGGTTAATATTGCCATAATCGGCACGGGGAGCATTGCCTCGCGTTTTGTGCCAGAGTCCGAGAATGTGAATAGTGCGAATATTGTCGCTGCTTACAACCCAAATCACGAAGCTTGTGTTTGTTTCTGCGAAAAGTATAAAATTCCGATAGCAGCCTTCTTACTGGAGTTTGAAAATGCTGATAAACCATATTATTTATTCCCTTATCAAAGTGAAGGGAACAGACTGTCATCGGAAAAACAGGTAACATTATGGCATCAGTTTCAAATCACGAATCAGGATCACTGCTGCACGAGAGTGTTTTACCATAATTTAAGTTGCTAGACTGTCCATGCCTACGGAACATTAACATGGAGCATCGGATGGTTATAAATTTCATGGGTATCAACTATTATTAATTTTTACCTACCCTATTAAGGTCGAGGTGAAATGACGACTTGGAGCAAGTCTATATCGTTCCTTAGTAATGATGAATCGCAGATAGACGCAAACGTATATTTTGATTTGCGTTAAAACGGCATCCCGGAAGGTCTCGCAGAAGGTCTCTATATGCATTTTTATGTACACCTCGATGGTAACTAACGCATATATCATCGCCTCAAGACCAATCCGCAGCTTTTACTATTCGTAAAGCGTCGTGCCTTACTTAACCAAAGTCGGAGCAAAGGTTTAATAAATACGCCAATCATCCTCCTTATCGTTAACTCTGCATGCGTGGATTTGTACATCGTCTTGAAGACGAATCTGTAGAGGGCCCACATAAGATAAGTGTGGTCTTATCTCTTAAGTCAGAACTGTCGGTGAACTGAGCGAAACTAATCACTCTGAACTGGTCACGGCAATTAAACTAGAATGTATGAGGGGCATTCTTGTAGAGGTCAATACTCTTATAAAAATCTATACATCAATGGGAAATATAATTTTGCTAAATTGTTTTTTCTTTGTTCATAGATTACGGCTGGCATTTTGTTGCTGACCGCAAAGTTCTAATCAAAAAATTTTCTAAGCCTTATAATTTATTGAAGTTAAACAGATAAAACCTTGTCAGAGATAATTTCTCTTGACACTATTGTGGATAATAATGAATATACTTGTTGTAACCAAAGCCGCATGGGATGACCGAATAGCAAGTGGCAACACCCTATCTAATTTCTTTGAGAATTGGAAGAACGTAAAATTTTATTGCATTTATGCGAGGGGATCTATGCCCCAAAATCGTGTTTGTAAGGAATACTATTCAATATCACCGATTAGTATTATAAGAAATGTCTTTATACCAAAAAAAATTGGAAGGCGATTTAGTATCTCTTCATCACGAAGAGGACCGAACACTTCAAATGAAGAGTGGTTGATTGATAAGGCTAAGCAGCACAACGTTTTGTTTGAATGGATATATAATTTCGCTTATAGCTCACGTTTGTGGATAAATCAAGCATTCAAAGAGTTTATTCATGATAGTAATCCTGATATCGTATTCTGTTTTGGACAAAGTGACCCACTGACATATTATACATTAAAGTATGTCAAGGAAAATACTTCTGCACATATCGTATCCTATTATGTTGATGATTTGTATAGATGCAAGACATTAGCCTTCGATTTTCTTCAACGTCAGAAAAATAGTCGTCTGATGGCTATAGCTCAAATGTCTGACAAATGCTATGCAATATCTCAAAGAATGTGTGATGAATACAAGGAACTATATGGCAAACGATTCTATCTTCTTCATAAAGGATGCGACGTAGGCCAACCAAAAACAACTGTAAATTCACCAATAAGGTTTGTATATGCCGGAAATTTGTTTTATCATAGAGATAGAATTTTAGCTTCTTTAGCAGATGTGATTGCTAAAATTAATGTTGATAAAAAGAAAGTGTATCTTGATATCTATTCTGGGACATCAGTGAATCAGGAGACATTTGACTCTTTGAATATCGATGGTGCCTCGACTCTCCATAAGGCACGTCAATTCGATGAAATTAAGCAGATTATGAAGGATGCGGATGTTGTATTGCATGTAGAGTCTTTCGATGAGGAACAAATGAAATTGGTTAGATTGTCGTTTTCCACAAAAATTACAGATTGTATGCAGTCAGGCTCAATGATGATGGCGATTGGACCTGATTCTGTAGCATCGATAGCTTATGCGAGAGAAGTTCCTGGATGCGTCATTGTGAACAATCTCAGTGACATGTATGATATCGTACAGGAGTTAGTTGATAGTCCATCAACTATTATAGAGAACGCGATAAAGACAAATGAATATTCAAAAAAGAATATTGAAATTGCTCAATGTCGGAATAGATTGAAATCAGAGTTTGAATTTCTAATCAATTAATTATGTCTACTGGTAGAGTATTATATGCAAAGTACAGCAATGTATTAGATTTCATGGCAAAATGCATCGCAGTCATATTGCCGCATAAATTTAGAATTAGATTATTAACGGTATCAAGAAATATAAGTGGTAAAATAGGAATAGGTATTCGCTATATCTTGATTAAAACATTGGCAAAAAGTTGTGGGAGAAATGTCTCAATAAAACAATATGTGTTTTTAGAGAATATACAAAACATATCATTTGGCAATAATGTTTCTATTCATCCATTTTGTTATATGGAGGGCGCCGGAGGAATTGAAATTGGCAATGATGTTTCTTTAGCTCATACAACATCTGTTTTATCTGTTAATCATACATGGTCTGAAAGAAATAATCCAATAAAATACAATCCAATTGAGTATGCTCCCGTAAAAATATTCGATGATGTATGGATTGGGTGCGGATGCCGAATTCTGGCCGGGGTGACAATCCATTCAAGGGCAATTATTGCTGCAGGTGCTGTTGTTACGAAAGATGTTGAATCAGATACACTTGTAGGAGGAATACCTGCGAAATACATCAAAAAGATTTAGCCTTTTTAGATCAAGACATTATCAATTTTCGTCTACATAGGGACTGTCGTGAAATGCCCAATGATTACGCAACGAATTGATTGATAAAGTGATAGGAATTTCGTGACTTTGAAAAAGGGAAAAAAGAATTCCTCCAACCACCATCGAAAGTGAGAAATTGGGGGAATCGCAAAATTAATCTGCATGTCGAAGGTACGAAATTTTTCTGAAATAGCGCCAAACATTGCGTTTCCGGAGTTCAATTTTT
>ENA-UOJA01000040-UOJA01000040.1-human-gut-metagenome-genome-assembly--contig:-C19-NODE-40-length-129718-cov-54.092933_pt1 | contig 129718 bp, 86 predicted proteins | sample MGYA00242337_ERZ723884 | MGnify/ENA metagenome assembly ERZ723884
ACTTTATCAATCAATTCGTTGCGTAATTATTGGACATTTCACGACAGTCCCTAATTTATCGCCAATTGTTATACCGTATTTTTTAATCAGCATTCTACGATATTCTTCCTTTTTTAAAAGCTCTCTGATGAACTTTCTACAGTGAACACTAAAGGATTCTCTGCCCTGAAAAACGACAAGGACAAAGCATTTGCCGCGCTATACCGATTCTACAGCCACGTACAACTTATAGACAGTTGCTACGTCTGCTCTCTGAAATCGGCAGCGGAAATAAATGTGTCACAAACCGTATTCGAGACATTGAAGAACAATCTCGATGACATGAACGAACAAATTGAAAGCCTACGCAAAGCAGGAGAAAAAGTTTCGCTCCCGGATGTTGACAACGACTATTTAAAAAGCCTGCTTCGATAAATAAGTTGGTAAGTTTTTTAGTTTCGCACACGGGAGCTCAACCACGGGGGCAAAACCCCACGATTTGCACACGTGAGGAACAATATGAAGAACGACGGGGGCAAAAAGGCTGAATCTGCACACGCGGTTTGAAACTTGAGGGCACTACCGGCTTACGACGTATCACACTTGACACCATTGCATGTTCGATGCGTCACACTTGATACCCTTGTGGGCTTAGATTCGTCACACCTGCCCACTTCGATGCGTCACAATTGACCTGCGTCACGCGGACAGGCGGGCAGGCGCGGCGGAACTCACTCCGCTTCGCTCCGTTCGGCCCTCCTACCGTCTCCTGCGTCCTCGCTGCCGCGAGAACTTGTATCCGGCAGGCACCTCCCACTTCCCAAGGCCGTGGGGTGGCCACGTCCGCCGCGGCACGCCGCCTGTCAGGCGTCTCACCGTCATTGTCCTATTTTCCCCTTGAAGTCTTTAGTAAGCGTTTAAGAATAAGTAGATAAAGATTTGTGAAGGATTTTCGAGGATAGATTCCTTTTAGAAGAAGGAGTGCGCTGGACGCACTCGACTGATGAGAAAAGGAATATAGACCGGAAAGACACCGCAAAGATTACCTAATACACGAACTCGAATTCATCGAGGTAGAGGACTGTGCCTTCAGCGCCGGTGAAATAATCGCCGTAGCGGCTTGAGGCTGAGATTATCACTACCACGGACGGAGTGCGATCGCTCCTATAGGTAATCGGAAGATCGAACTCCTGGTATGAATCCATCCATTTGCTGAATACCATGTTTCCCCAGCCTATAATCGCAGGATCATTCTCAAAGTCAATGAATTGGGAATCTGAATTTATCACATGGAAGCGTCCCTTCTCATCTATCGCCTTGTCAGGATAGCCATCCCACTTGTGCTTGTCCCAATCAGCCAATATCACCTGAATCTGACCGATATCAGTCTGACCTTTCATGGACTCATGCGCCTTATCCGTATGATTTATAGCCTTAGGCTGGTAACAATAGTAGCCATGCAGTGATTTCGGCCTGTCAGTAAACGGCACTCCCCAGGCGAGGTCAGCCCCCTTGGTTCCCTTCAGACCGCAGAACTCTCCTGTAAAGATATTGCCTGAAGCAAATTTGATGGCAATGAACTGGCTGGTGAGTTTTGCAGCCTTCTTGCCTGGCCCCTTGACTGCCAGGAAATCTTCTTCCGGAATGGTGGTATTCTTGCCGAGCAGATCACTGGTTCCCTTGTTGGCCGTAGTCCAGATGGCCTTGTCGGAATCAGAGGCATCAGGCGCATAAGGGAAATAGCCCTTGCCTTCCAATGCCCAGTTGTCGAAACTCATATTGTAGAGCTGCTTGCCTTTCACAGGCTCGTCCTTGGAAGCATTGACGGCAATCAGTCTCCAGTCATAGCTGCGGAACGCATTCAGACGCACGTGCAGGGTGTCGCTCAGGTCCAGGACGTCGCCGCGAGCATATTGCTTGTCCTTTCCGAACGTCGCGTCCGTATATTTTATCTTGCTGATTTTCAAGGAATGAAGATCGGCATCCCACGGCATTTTCACTTCCACCAGCTGTTTGGAAGAATTTATCGTGGAACTGACCTGTCCGTCGATTTCAAAAATCTCATATCCGGCCAGATCCTTGGGAATCATCATATCGTTTTCAATCTGGCAACCGGCCATCACCATAGTTACCAGAGATAAAAGCATCTTAAATTTCATACTACTGTTTTCCTACCTGGAAATAATACATAACAGAGAACGCAAGACCTAAAAGATTCGGTTTGAAACTGGTTCCGAAATGAGAGAGTGAACTCGTATATACCTGATTCTTAGTCTGTTTCGTGTAAGAATAATTACATTCAAGAACATTGACAGAAACTTCGAAAGCCAAATTGTTTGTCAGGAACATAGTGATTCCGGGACACAGGCCTATATTCAAAGCATAGGCCTCGGAGTACACCCCGTTCTTCTCTTCACCGTCCATCTGGAACGACTTGCCCTGCGACTTGGTGCCGCCGATACGGATTTCATTGAACATCGCGAAAACACGGCTGCTAAAAAGAGGAACGTAGTTTCTGACAGCAAAAAGTCCCGAATAACTCTGATTCTTGAAATAATGATTAGAAAGGTCGAAATTATTGTCAGAGCCGAGGCTCAATGAGGCTTTGTCAATGTCGAGAGCTGTATAGCTGTAACCGAATCTCGCGCCCACAGCCGTGTTCTTGGCAATGAAATAAAACGCCGCCGGAGATATCTTGACAGTGGAAAGGGTGCCTTCCATTCCTGTAAGCAGGGACATCATTTCGTAACCGATATCACCGTTACCTGCTGAATATCTGTTATATGACAGGGACGCGCCAGCCGACATCATTCCCTTAGGGACGAATATGGAACTCGCGTCTCCTAGACCGCGGTCGAACTTCTTTTCGTCATTTCTCGCAACTCCCTGAAAACCAAGGGAAAGAAGCAATGCAACGATTACAATTATCTTCATTTTCATATACTTAATCATTGCGAAATTATGATAAATTTCCGTACTATCAAAATACCTGGCCCATATACATTGCAAAAATTTTATTACAATACTTTCCGCACGCTCCGTCATCGGCTTCGGGGCTTTGTGAGTTTTTTTTTGTAAATTTGCGGAATGTGTCCCCGTAGGCGGAAGAAGGAAATGGCAGACAGTGCAGGGCGCACAATGCAGTAAACACGTACAAGACAGTCACGTAATTTTGTAAATCATATATGGCAGAAGAGAAATACGACAGCAGTGCGATACGTACTCTGGAATGGAACAAACACATCAGACAGCGTTCCGGAATGTACATCGGAAGGCTCGGAAACGGTGACAATCCGGAGGACGGCATCTATATCCTGCTGAAGGAAGTCGTGGACAACTCCATCGACGAGTTCGGAATGGGATACGGAAAGCAGATCCAGATCACAGTGGAGGACGGAAGCGTCACAGTACGGGATTTCGGACGAGGCATTCCGCTGGACAAAGTGATTGACGCCACCAGCAAACTGAACACCGGCGGAAAGTTCGACGACAAGAACTTCAAGAAGTCCGTCGGAATGAACGGTGTCGGCACCAAGGCAGTCAATGCATTGTCCTCATACTTCTACGTAGAATCCTTCAGGGACGGTGAAAGTTCCTGGGCCCAGTTCGAGCGCGGCGAAATCGTGGATTCCGGCAGAAAAGAAAAGACAGGAGAGAAAAACGGAACCTTCGTAAGATTCACCCCGGACAGAGAAATGTTCGGAAACTACGAGTACAATATGGACTTCGTGGAGACGATGGTCAAGAACTACTCGTACCTCAAGCGCGGCCTCACTCTCGTACTGAACGGTATCTCCTACAAGTCCGAGAACGGACTTCTGGATCTTGTGAATGAAAGGATGAACGAGACACCGCTCTACGCTCCGATTCATCTGGAAGGGGAAGACATCGAAATAGTCCTTACCCACGGAAACAGCTACGGCGAGAACATATCTTCATTCGTGAACGGACAGAACACACGAGACGGAGGAACCCACCTTGCAGCATTCAGAGAGGCGGTAGCCAAGACATTGAAAGACTTCTTCAAGAAAGACTACGAGCCGCAGGACTGCAGGCAGGGAATCGTCGGAGCCGTCAGCATCCAGATACAGGAGCCCCAGTTCGAAGGACAGACCAAAACCAAACTCGGTTCAAACTACATGTGGGTCAAACAGGAGAAAGATGAGCAGGGCAATGCAGTGATAACTCAAGGCCCTACCATCAGGTCCTTCATCAACGACTTCATTTCCAGGAACCTGGACAACTACCTGACAATCCACAAGGAAATCGTTCCGGTCATCGAGGAAAAGATAAAGGACTCGAAGAAAGAGCGCGAGGAAATCTCCGGAATCCAGAAAAAGACCAGAGAGAAGAACAAGCGCGCCAATGTCTATAACAAGAAACTCCGCGACTGCCGCTACCACTACTGCGACAAACTGCCTAAGGACAAGATAGAGGAGGGAGAAAAATCCAGCATCTTCATCACTGAGGGAGACTCCGCGAGCGGAACCATCACCAAAGTGCGCAACGCGAACAACCAGGCAGTATTCAGCCTTCGAGGCAAACCGATAAACTGCTACAAGGAAAGCCGCAAGAAAGTAGCTGAGAATGAAGAACTTAACCTTCTGATTTCAGCACTCGGCGTGGAGGACGACCTCAAGAACCTGAGATACAACAACATCATCGTGGCAACCGATGCCGATGATGACGGAATGCATATCCGTATGCTCGTGCTCACGTTCTTCATGAAATACTATCCAGAACTTATCAGGCGCGGACACGTGTACATCCTGCAGACCCCGCTCTTCAGAGTCAGGAACAAGAAAGAGACACGTTACTGTTACAACGACGACGAGCGGGCCAATGCCATAAAGGAACTGAAGAACGGCGTGGAAATCACCCGATTCAAAGGTCTCGGTGAAATATCTCCTGACGAATTCGTGGATTTCATCGGGGATGGTATGAGACTTGATGCTGTGAACCTCGCGAAAGACGAGTCCATATCGAACATCATGGAGTTCTACATGGGCGACAACACTATCGACAGACAAAACTTCATCAGACAGAACCTCAGAAGCGAAGAGGAACTGGAAGATATAAAACTTTAGAAACATGGAAAAGAAACGTTCTGCCTGGGCACGATTCTGCGGATGGCTATTGAAAAGGATGGGCTGGACCACTGACGGTTACCCTGCTCCTGACAAGAAATGCGTCATCCTGGGAGTGCCCCATACATCAGCGTGGGACTTCGTGGTATCTTATCTGTTCTACACGCAATTCGACGAAGTGGCTCACGTAATGATAAAGAAAGAGTTCTTCAAATGGCCTCTCGGATGGTTTCTCCGCAAGGCAGGCTGCATTCCTGTGGACCGTTCAAGCGCAAGCGCAATGCTGTTCAGCCTTATCAATGAAATGGAAAAGGTGGACAAATTCCATCTGGCAATCGCTCCGGAAGGCACCAGACATGCAGTCAAGAAATGGAAAACCGGCTATCACATGATAGCACAGAAAGTAGGCTGCCCGGTGTATATGGGCTACTTCGACTGGAAGACCAAGCACGTCAGCATCGGAAAGAAGGTCGAACTTACTGATGACGCAAGGGCCGATACCGACAGGATACAGGCACTCTACGAGGAGATGCACATGCAGGGAAAGAATCCTGAAGGATACGTAACACATTGACAAACATCTAAAAAAAGACCCGTCTGCCCCGGCAGGCGGGCAATATAATGTAATGGGCAACAGTCTTTACAGAAAAATCACCACCAACAGGGAAAACTACATCACCACGTTGGCCAGACTTTTCGATTACGCGACTACAGTCTATGCCAAACGTCCCGCGCTCAGTTATGTGGACGGCGGCCAGAGTTATACATACAAGGAATTGAGGCTCAAGAGCCTGGAACTTTCGCACATATTCTCCAGATACGGAATAGATGCAGGGGACAGGATAGCGATATTGTCCCAGAACATGCCGAACTGGACAGTGGCATTGTTCTCTATCGTTCCGTTCGGACGTGTGGCAGTCCCGATTCTTCCGGATTCATCAGAAAGCGAGGTGGCCAACATCCTCACCCACTCCGAGACAAAGGTCCTTTTCATCTCACAGAGAATGATGCCGAAACTCTCGGAAGAAGTGAAGAACAGACTCACATTGGTCATTGACATAGAGACATTGGAAATCATCCATAAGGACAATTCCGCTTTCACCTGCGAAGGTTGGGGCAAGGACCCGTCTCCGGATGACCTGGCGATGATCATCTACACGTCAGGAACTTCAGGAAAGGCAAAGGGCGTAATGCTGAGCCACAGGAATTTCTGCCAGAACGTCATCGAGGCCTGGCACGCACAGAAGACCAACAAGAAGGACAGATGGCTGTCCATCCTGCCTATGTCCCACACTTATGAGATGAGTTTCAGCGTACTTTATCCGTTCTATGTGGGCGGCTCAGTATTCCATATCAAGAAACTGCCGACACCTTCTATCCTTGTGGAGGCGATGAAGGTTGTCAGACCGACCATAATGTGCTCAGTCCCGCTGATTATCGAGAAAGTTTACAAATCCAGCATCGTACCGACAGTGCAACGCAGCCGTATCCTTTCCTGGCTGAAGCAGCACGCGCCTAAACTGCTGTACTTCCTCATCGGCAAACGTCTGTACAGCACATTCGGCGGCAAACTGAAATTCTTCGGCATCGGCGGCTCCAAGCTTGACCCGACAGTGGAGGACTTCCTCATCAAGGCCAAGTTCCCGTATGCCATCGGTTACGGACTTACTGAAACCGCACCGCTCATCACCAATGCCTGCGTAGGCAAGACTAAGGTCGGTTCAATCGGAGTGGCAGCATATAATGTACAGGTAAAGCTCCAGAACGTGAATCCGGAGACCGGAGAAGGCGAAATCGTAGCCAAGGGAGACAATGTGATGCTCGGCTACTACAAAGACCCGGAAAGGACCAGAGCAGTCCTCACGGACGACGGCTGGTTCAGGACCAATGACTTGGCTTGCGTGGATTCCAAAGGCCGCTATTACATAAAGGGCAGGCTGAACAATATGATTCTCGGTCCGTCCGGTGAAAACATCTACCCTGAGGAAATCGAGCAGGTAATCAACAACTTCGGCGGAGTGAACGAGTCTCTCGTGATGGAAAGGGAAGGCAAGCTCGTGGCCCTCGTGAAGTTCGATGACAATGTCCTGGACTGGAACCAGGAAACCGAGGACAAGTTCTTCGACAACCTCCAGGCCAAGAAAAAAGCCGTTCTCGACTACGTGAACAAGCATGTAGGCAAGTCTTCCAAGGTCAATACCGTGGAAGTCGTAAAAGAAAACTTCGAGAAGACTGCGACACAGAAAATCCGCCGTTTCAAATACAAGGACGCTCACGGAGACGAGCCGCAGAAGCAGGACGGTTCCAAGACTGAGTAAAAAGTCTGAGTAAAACAAAACGGGTGAACAGAATTCTGCTCACCCGTTTTGTTTTCCAGAAGAAGTTTTAGAGATATTTGAGGATCTCCCGCGAGATGTAGAAGTTCTTGTTCTTAGGAACATAGACTGAAACGCTCGCGAGTTCCTTTTTCTGGCCGTCAACCTCGATGTAGGAGCGGTTGGCCGGAACACGTACTTTACCGTCAATCACGAGCACCGGAGACTTCTTGTCGCCCTCAACTGTAGTTTCATGGCCCTGTAGAAGGACATCAGACTTGACGAATATCTGCGATGTAAGCTCGTCCAATGAGCCTTTCACGCCGAGCAGATCATACATGTAACCGGCAAGGTCAGTACCGTCAATCCATCCCATAGGAACCTGTCCGTTAGGATTGTAAACCGCAAGGAACACATCTTCGCTGGTATGGCAGCCGCTTGCATATCCGAAATGGACATGTTCATTCAGAATGTCAGTTATCACGCTCATAAGATTCTTTGAGAATGACACTTCCATATAGTCCTGCTCGATATTGCCTCTCGATTCCATGACTGCCTTCTCCTCAGCAGGAGTCAGGTCAATGCCTGCGTACTCCTTGAACAACGGGCGGATCTGGTCCACACTGTGCGTCTGAATCATGCAGGACAGGCCATATCCGGTACATTTGTATTGAGGAAGCATGGCCATTGCCGAATCCAGGCCTTTCTTGTAATAGTTCTTGTAGTCATTGTCTCCCATCGTCATTCCGCTATTTCCATGGTCAGGAACCACGATGACGGTAGTGTTTCCGTCCTTTTTGGCGAAATCCATAGCCACTGCCACTGCCTTGTCGAAAGCATCGTACTCTGAAATAACGCCCATCGGGTCATTGCTGTGAGCAGCATAGTCCACCTTGCTGCCCTCCACCATAAGGAAGAAGCCGTTCTTGTCCTTGGAAAGCAGAGACAGCGCCTTTTCAGTCATCTCACAAAGTGACGGCTCAGCGAGAGTATCCCTGTCCAGATCGAAAGCCATGTCCTCGTCAGAGAACAGTGACCAGACAGGAGCCTTGTCTGCAGCCCTGAATGCAGGAAGATTCTTTTCAATGTAACTGATTCCGTTGTCATCCAATATGGACTTCACGTCATCATCTATATAATTGACTCCGCCGCCGAAAAGGACATCTACACGGTTGGAAGCCATCTGTCTGATAATGTTGTAGTTGTCGCTTCTGGAGATGGTATGCGCAGTAGTTGCGCCCGGTGTCGCATGTGTGGCAATGACGGTCACGACCAGTCCGGTGGACTTGTGTCCGAGAATCTTGGCAGCTTCCATAACAGTAGAAAGAGGCTGCCACGTGCTGTCCGCATTGACATTGACAAGATCCTGACCCTCATTTTTTGCAGGATATACTGACAGATTCGAGCCCTGAACCTTGTAACCGGTCATAAATGAGGTCATTGCAGCAGGAGATGCGGCAATCGGAGAGTCAGAGCAGTTCTGTCTTACCAGTCCGCAGAGATACGGGTCTGTCGCCAATGTGACAGTACCATTCTGAGGATTCTGATGCTGTTTATACCATCTGACAACGGAAAGGACGCTTGTAGATGTCCCGTCCGGAATCATCAGTATCACATTCTTGGTAGGTTTCACCTTGTCCTGACGTGTGCAGGAAACAGGAATCATCGCTATCGCCAGCAATGAAATTAGAATTATCCGTTTTACTGATTTCATATATATGGTTTTATAATATTATCATTCCCGATGGAGTCTGACGTGGCAATGCCCTGAGCAGCACTGTCCCGTCCGGAGCGCCAGCTGACTTGAGCGCGGCGGATGCCGAGCCATATGCAAGTTCAGGCGTGTTGTTATGTTCGCTCAGATGGCAGAGGAACACATTCTTCAAGCCCGGATGATAGAATTTGCTGATGGCATTGGCACATTCGTCATTGCTGAGGTGTCCGTGTCCCTGGCATATACGCATCTTTAGCTCATGGGTATAAGGACCGGATATGAGCATATCCATATCATAATTCGATTCCACCACCACTGTATCTGCCTCGCCGGCATACTTGAGAGCCTCATCGGTCATACGCCCCAAGTCAGTCATAATCACGAACTTGCGGTCGCCGGCTGCTATGTAGTAGCCGACCGTCTGTGTCGCATCGTGAGGCACTACGAAATACTTTACCCTGAACCCGTCAATGTCGTTCCACGCATCCTGCTTGAGTTCACATCTGCATTGACCTAAATAGGGTTCGCCGAAGGAATGGGCAGCGAGGGCCGAATGCAGCTCCGATGTCGCGTAAACAGGCTTCTTCAGCCTCTTGCAATACGATGCGAGGCTGCGGATATGGTCCATATGGTCGTGGGTGATGAGGACCGAACTGAACGAGTTCTCGTCGAGAGAATTGGCCTGAAGCACCTGTTTCAGTCTTCTCAGGCTCACTCCGGCATCTATCAGCAACGCATGTGGGGTTCCGTCGGAATCCGTGTGCTCGAGATAATAGCAATTTCCGCAACTGCCGCTTGACAAGCTTAAAAATCTGAGCATTGTATATCCTCCTTCAATGAATTTTCCAACACCTCTCTCAAATCGGTTCCGTATTTGTAGTGCACGGCATGCATACCTGCATTGACTGCCGCATCGACATTGGCAACGGAATCGTCGATAAACAGCAGTTCCTCAGGTTTGAAGCCGGTTCTGCGTATCGACTCCCTGAAAATCTCCTGTCCAGGTTTGAGCATTTTCATCTGATATGAAAGGAATTCCTGTCTGATGCCTGTTTTCCAGTCAAATCCGGCTTCCTCTATTATCTTGTGACAGAAGCGCATGGAGATACCATTGTTGTTGGAAAGGAAAAACAGGTCGTATTTCCCGGAGAGCTCCGTCAGAAGCTCAGCCTTGTACTTGGGCATCCCGACAAGCAGTGCGCCTACGCATCTGTCCACGTCCTCTGGAGTGCTTCCCGGACGCGAATCCTTCAGGATGTACTGCCTGAATTCGTCGTCAGAGACCTTGCCCTCCTCCAAGTCAGAATATATGCCTTTCTGATGACACGGGTCGAGAAGCTCGTCGATTTTCGTATAACCAAGCACATCTTCATATACCTTCTTGTCCCTTTCCACATCGACGTCTATCAGCACGCCGCCTATATCAAATATAATTCCTCTTATCATGATTCCCTTACTTTTCTTCGCTCTCGCAATATTTCTTGATCACGCCGTATGCGTCGCCCACGCCAAGCTCGCCGGCACGGGACAGGTCAATGCAACCTTTCTCCTTGTCCTTCAGATAGATAAGGACCAGTCCCCTGTTGAAATACGCATCACCCATATAAGGATAAAGCGAAATCGCCTTGGAGTAGTTCCCTATCGCCTCCACATAAGAAGAAGACAGACACTGGATATTCGCGAGATTGTAATACAGATACGGTATGTCGTCAACTATGGACAGCGACTCCTGCATATCATTTATCGCATCAGTATAGTCATACTGGCGGCTCACCTGGTCCCTCACCCTCGCTCGGGTGGTTCCCTGGTCATCCATCGTCAGCGTCTGGACATTGTTCTCAATGGATGATATGAAATCTATCATATCCGCCCTCAACACGGCCCTGTTCATATAGTAGAACGCGCGGTACAACGTAGAGTACTTGTCGCGGCTCTCCGCACCCAGGGCATTGTCATAATGGGCCAATGCAGAATTGTACTGCTTCCCGGCCACATCGCTGAGCGCCTTCAGGAACTCGCCCCCTGCATTGTCCTTAGGCAGAGAGTATATCTTGTCATGGGTCTTGCCGCCGGCCGAGAACTTCACAGTGTCGAGATTCGACAGCACCACCGGAACGGCGGATTCCCGCTCGAACTTGTCAATGAGGGCATTCTCGAACCTGTTGCGCAATGCGTACTGCACATTGTTCGCCTCGTCCGCAAGACGGAAACGGTACAATGGTCTCAGGCGCACATCCACGTCCCTGTGCTGGAGCATCTCGTCATCGAAATCCTTCTTCGCGAAATCGGCATCCAGAGACAGCAGCGAACTGTACTTCTTGGTCGTATCCGCAAACGAGGCCAGCCCCTCCCCCGTCTTTGCCCGATACTCGCTGACCTTACGGTTCGCCGTATCGTAGTCCTTCTTGGACTCGGCCTTCATCCCGAGCATGTTCTCCACATATGAGCGGTTCATATAGGCCTTCGCGAAATCCGGATACAGTTCAATGGCCCTGTCATAGTCCTCCTTGGCATCGAGCCACCTGGACATGTTCACGAAATATGATGCGCGGTTATAGTACGCCAGCACATTGCCCGGATTAATGTTTATCACCCTGTCCATATCCTGGAGCGCCTCCTCGTAACTGCCTACCTGCGCGTAGATAAGGCTGCGGTTGTACAGTGTCAATGCATTGCCGGGCTCTTCCTCAAGCACCTTGTTCAAGTCAGCCATCGCCGAATTGTAGTCATTCTGCTCATAGAACATTATCGCCCTGTTGAAATAGGCCAATGTACTGGTCGAATCCAGGCTTATGGCCATGTTCATGTCGGCAATAGCCTCCTGATATTTGTGCTGCGACGCATAAAGCCGTCCCCTGCGGATAAAGCCCTCCGGCTCGAAACGGTCCAGCGAGATGGCCTTGTTGTAGTCGGCCAATGCCTTGGTGGTATCCTGAAGGAACAGACTGCACGCTCCCCTGTTCAGATATGCCGACGGGTCCTTGGGCTCTTTCCTGATGTACTTGTCGAAGTCTTCCACAGCCTTGTCGAACTGCTGAGAAAGGAAATACGTCACTCCACGGCTATAGTAAAGGCCAATGTAGCCCGGTCTCAGGCCTATCGCGGTCTGAAGGTCGGCCAATGCCTTGTCGTAATCTCCGAAACGGCTTTCGGTAATGGCCTTGTAATGGTATCCGGACGTGAATACAGGATTCAGACGCACGGAAGTATTGAAATCGCCACGCGCTCCACGCAGGTCGCCCAGATTGTATTTGGCAATGCCTCTGTAAAAGAAAGTCCAGTAATCGGTACTGTCAATGCGGGCCAAAATATTGAAACTGCTTATGGCGTTTGAATACTTCCCTTCAGCGAGGGCGCTCCTGCCACGGAAAAAGAACACGTCCTTGTCATACTGCGCAAAAGTTTCTGAAAAAGATATCAGAAACAGCAGAAGAGGTATCAGCACGTATTTTAAATTTCCGAATTTCATCAGGAATTCCTAATTTTGAAAGTTTTCTTGGACGATGTGAAATTTTACCAACATCTTACAAAGATAATCAATTATCATTCCGATACGGAGAAAAATGAGCAAAAAAATTATATTGTACCTGACATTGTCCGCATTGTTCCCGCTTATGGCACAGGCGCAATCCACTGTATCCATCGGGGCCATCAGCAGTTCACAGGCGCATAATGTGGTTTGGGAAAGCAAGTTATACAGACAGATAGAGTTTCTTTCTGATTCGCTTTGCGGCGGACGAGGTACCGGCACGCGCGGAAATACGGAAGCGGCTTCGTGGATCATCAGAAGATACCGGGACATTGGCCTGCTTCCCTGCGGACAGCATTTCTCCACTCATTTCTACGAGCCGTTCGGCCGCAACATCGTCGGAATGATTCCGGCATCGAGCAAGAGACACCGTGATTCATACATAATAGTGATGGCGCACTACGACGGGACAGGCACGCTGAACGGCGTCGTGTACCCGAGCGCGGACAGCAACGCCTCTGGAGTCGTGGCAATGCTGGGAACTGCGGAAATGTTCGCTGCCATGCGTCACCTCGGCCGGGCCTATGACTGCAACATCATCTTTGCCGCACTGGATGCCAAATCCAGCAGCATGAAAGGCTCCAAGGCCCTGTGGAAAATGATCAGTGAAGGCAAACTGACAGACCCTGTTACGGGAGAGCCGATTCCAGCGGAGAAAATCAGGCTTGCAGTGAACATTGACCAGATCGGCGGGACTATGAGCACGCTCAAATCCAGCAGGAAGGATTTCATCATTCTGCTGGGCAGGGATGCTCTCGGCGCTGAGAAATCCGACATCCTGAGTCTGTGCAATCTGAAATACGGAACAGACCTTGAACTCGGCTACGACTATTTCGGAAGCCGGGACTTCACCAATATATTCTACCGCCGCATCGGGGACCAGCGCGTGTTCCTCGAGAACGGAGTTCCGGCCGTGCTGTTCACGTCCGGCATCACGATGAACAACAACAAGCCCTACGACACGGTCGGTTCGCTGGACATGAATGTCCTCAAACGCCGTGTCTGGCTCATTTTCCACTACATCGAACGCGCGATGTAATCCTTACAGTTCGAAAGAAGATTTGTCAGGAAGGATGCTCTGAAAGGCAGCCTCAAGATTCTGCATCACCTGCTCGTAATTGCGGATATGCACGCTGTCATTGATGCAGACCAGCTTGTATTTCTGCTCCCGGATAGCCTTTACAGCCTGTTTTGGCTTCACCATAAGCGGGAACATCTTCGTGTCCTTGTAAGTGTTGTACGGCTCGAAATCCGACTTGCAGATCTGCCAGGTGCGGAAAAGTTCAGGAGTCAAGTCAGTCTCGCTTCTGAACGTATGGGTCGAAGCCTCCTCCAGTTCTGGCCGGCAAGCATCCCAAACACTGGCGAAAGTGGATTTCAGATATGGCTGCGCGTTATGCGGAATCCTGATAGTCAGAAACTTGCCGTATGCTCGAAGCAATCTCGTAAGATTGGCCTTGCTTCCATACTCCGGAGAAAACCATTTGTCATGGTCGCGCTTGAGTATTTCCTTCTTGTCGAAATGCTTGTTGATTAGCCTTACATTGTTCCGCAGGGTCTTGGACCAGAGACTCAGGCCCGTGTTCATACGGAAAACGGCGATATCATGAGGCAGCCCGTCGGGGGCAAAGAACCTGTCCGGCCCGGTAGGACTGGTCAGATAGAAATCATCATTGAAATAAACAAAATGCTCTGCCAAACCGGGAATTCTGTCCAGGTAAAACTCAAGGACCGTAGAATTGAATGTAGGCAGGTACTTCTCCGGGATATAGTTCGAATGGTTCACCAGATGCAGTTTCGGATTTGAAGTGTCGAGCCATTCCGGCTTCTGTCCGCAGGTAACGAAATGGATTTTCCTTACCCAAGGCGCGAACTTCTCCACGCCCCTGAACCAGTATTTCAGGAATCCGTAATCTCTGAAACGAGCCTCCGAATATTGGTTTTGTGAATTGTCGATAGTTCCTTTGGCTTTAGCGAAACTTTTCTTCCATTCCGGGTCGTTCATATCGACCCAAGTAATCACGAAATCTATATCCATCGCCTAATTGTTTTTTAAGTTTCGGGCGACCTGCCCGTTGCTGTGATTCATATTGTCCGGAAGGGGTCCGCGCTATTTGCAGACCATAATCTTCTGGATGAGGTCATCTGCCATTTCCATTCCGGTCGAGCCGACGCTGCCCAAGTTGCTGATAGTCTTTTCGATATCCTTGTCAATGATACCGTCGGTCTCGCAGGCATGGATGCCGTCGAGAGCCAGAACCGCGGACTGGATGGAGCTCGACACGCCCGAAGCCACCTTCATCGCGCAGCCGACTTTAGCCCCGTCGCAGACCATGCCGGTAATGTTGCCGATCATATTCTTGATGGCCGAGCAGACCATTTCATAACTGCCGCCCTTGAGCCAGACAAGCCCGCAGGACGAACCGGTGGAAGCCACCACACATCCGCAGAGCGCAGACAGCCTTCCGAGATAACCCTTGATGTGAATGGCCACAAGGTTGCTCAGAATGAGCGCCCTGGCCAGTTTTTCGTCTGAGACATCGTATTTCAATGCATAAGCGATTATCGGCATGCTTACCGTAATGCCCTGGTTGCCGCTTCCGGAATTGCTCATCGCAGGCAAAGTGCATCCGGCCATCCTCGCATCCGAGGCCGCTGCCGTCAATGCCATGGCATAAGAAAGGAAATCATTGCCGAAAACGGTATCGGCATTGGCCTGGATAGTCTTGCCGACCTTCAGCCCGTAATCCCCCTTCAGACCTTCCTGAGCGAGTGCAAGATTCAGTGTACGGTCTTCAAGTATGAACTTGATGTCTTCATAGTCCACGCTTCCTGCAAAATCATATATCTCCTTGACAGTCAAATGATAATCACGGGTTTCACGTTCTTCGCAGCCGCCCGTATCTTCTGTCCGTGAGCGTTTTTCCCCCTCTCCGTCAATGCCGGTTTCCACTATCCTGTCGTGCTCGTCTTCGATGACGCACCAAGCGCTGTGCCCTTCCGCCTCGACCACACATTTCACATAAAGCTTAGGGCAATCTCTTTCCCTGTCAATGCAGACATTACCCTCGGCCACGAGTTCCTTCGCTCTCTTTATAGCATTGTCATTCAAGTCCTTGAGAACTTCCAGGCCATATTCTGACCTGCCGCATACTGCGCCGAGCGCAGCCGCAATCCTAAGTCCTATCATTCCAGTTCCGGGGATACCCACTCCCATACCGTTTTTCAGGATATTGCCGCTCACATATACGTAAAGTTTCATCTGCGATACCATACGGTCCAGTGAAACACGTTCTGAAACAAGTTCCACAGCTTTAGCTGTCGCCAAAGCCACGGCAATAGGCTCAGTACATCCGAGCGCAGGCTTTACCTCTTTATGCAGAAGGTGAAGTAATTCTTTTTCGCGACTTGTCATAATATTCAGTGTTTTGTGGTACTGAAGAAATCAAGTACGGCTTTCAGCAGAGCCACTCTGTCCTGTTCATCCTTGATGACTTCTATCGGGAATCCTATGCTTGCGCTGCGATACCCGTTGCCGACATTGCAGACACCTGCCGAAATGCCCGTGTCAATGTATCTGAGGAATTCAAATGCATTGTCAGAAGCGGGCTGCAGTCCGTCCGGAGTCTCGACATTGTAAATATAGTCATTTGGTTTCTGATAAAATGCAAACGGGGTGCAAAAATCTGTCATCTGCATGATTTTTCCCGGCATTGGCCTGACTTCTTCACAGCGGGAGGCATAGTTCGTAAGCCATTTATAGCCGAGAACTTCCTTTACAAACTCCTGTGCACCAGCCTGATACAGACTGTCGCGTCCGACAGGATAGATCTGGTCCCAGAGATCCGTACCGATATTGGCTCCGGAAATCAGGATGTTGCCACCTTTGCCGGTGCAAGAGCGGATTGCCTTCTGAAGCGCTTCAGGCATTACCTGGAACCTGCTTTTCTGTATGACGCCACGTCCTGCAGGGGTGCTTGCCTGCTTGCCGCAGAGGATGTCAGTAGTCCAGAAACCGTGAAGTCTGAGGCTGTCCGTCTCGAAAGCATTGGCACTCGAAGAACAGAAACTGTATCCGGCAGCCATCAGGGACTTTCCGTGTATTGTCGTGAAATCGAAGGTGTTGCCGGGAACGAGTCTGCCGGCATTGTCGGTATATGATGCGCCAAAACCGGGATTGTCGTCATCCTGCCACTGCAAATCCCTGCGGTACTGGTACATCTCGCCAATCTTGTTGATTTCATACATATACGGCACTCCGGCATCGAGTCTCTCATCAAACCCCGCGTAAGTTGGCGTGTCGAACCACGCTGGAGGGGCCACACGGTCGAAATTATTGACTACCAGCACAGTATGCGGTGAGCACTCCACCTCACCTACGCTGAGTGTCTCGGAAGGGAAACTGCGTCCGCCTTCATTGCATGCCACTATCCGGTAGCTGTAGATATGTCCTTTGTCTATGTTCCTGTCGATTGTCAGACGTCCGTCTTCGTGGCGGAGTCCGGTAAGAAGTACGCCGTTGTCGAAAGCCCCGTCGTCAATCCTCGTGTAGAGCATATATCTGTCCGGCATTGCCGTCAGTTCGAGGGAATCCAAAGTCGGTCTCCAGCTGAGCTGCACTTTTCCCTCGCCTGTCAATGTCGCTGAGAATGAATGTACCGGAAGCGGCTGTACGCAGTAACGCACTCCGTATCTTCCGCTCAGGAACTTGAGCATTCCCTTGTAAACGGCCCTGCTCACGGTGAACCTGAATGCCGGGTCGAGTCCGTATTTCATGTCTGCGAAATTCTGATGAGAAAGCAGTTCGAGAAGTGCTGCGGGTACGGATGGAGTCCTGGCCTCGCTGTAGGAGCGGTTTGCCAGCTGGCGTCGGTTCCAGTCCGGTTCATATTGGCGTCTCACGTCCGCAACTATCTGGGACTGAATGTCATTGGCAAGTATCCTGCCGAGAATCCTGTCCTCTCCGTCAGCATATTTTCTGGAGCCTTCGCTTATCAATGTATATATCGACAATGTTCCGACGGTGGTATCGCCGGGCATGACGCCGGCATCGGTATGAAACGCGAATGACAGGTCGAACGGTATTCCTTTGCCTTCCACTTTCGGGGCCATTTTCGAGCCGCCGCTCATCATTGTCACCCATGCTCCCCTGTCGCCATAGTCATTCGTATAGTCATTGTCATATCTTCTTATGACTGTCGAATCGGCTCCGGCCCACTGCATCCAGTACAATGCTCCTTCCGTGAAGCTCGGCAGTCCCGAGACTGTCCATTTTTCTACAGGCACATCATCATTGCCACGGGCGATCTTACCCATTCCTCCACCGATTTTGACCGCATCGGCGGTAACTGCCGAACCTCTCTCAAATGAAGCGTCGCCGTAAGTGCCGTTGTCCAATGTGACGCGGCAATCCCTGCCGTCCTCGAATTCGAAAGTGCCGAGATAAATCCACGTGCCTCCGCCCATTTTCTGGTTCACCAGGAAATGACTGGTTCCGCCAAGATGGTTTATGGTGTAATGTGCCGAACTTGTACTGTTCGGAAGTGTCGTATAAGATACATAGACAGCATAACTTCCACGTTCCGGGATGTCTGGTGTCCAGGAGGCTACGGCATTGCCCTTCTCAGTAGGAACGCAATTTGCTTTTCTGGATGAGCCGAGCGTGAACGGATTGTCATCGCCGCTGTAAACCTCTTTGGCGTCTGCGAATCCGATGCCGGCATCCTGCCATCTGCCTGATTCTGAATATGTTCCGGAGCGACGAATGAGTCCTGTACGCGCTCCAGAGAAAGACAGGTCATTGTCAATGATGACTTCATATTTCTGGGTATCTCTTTCGCGCGGAGTCATCACGTAGGCGCCTGCATTTTCCAACATCGGTATCAGAAACGGAAGCACATAGCTCTGCGTGTACATATCCTCGACCGTTGTGAATAGCGGTGCCCGCTGCCATTCCCATCTCCCTGTCTTGGCTTCGTAGTATCTTCCGTGGCTCTGCCACAGCGCTATGTGCCTGCCGGACAAGCCTCTGCTGTAAATCTGGCCGTCCGCATTCCGCACAAGCGGCGGCTCATCGGAAAGAGTTCCAGAATATCGCCAATTATGCTCGGCGGGATGTCCGTTGTTACCCGGCGCATTGAATGCCATGCTCTGGAGCGGAGTCCTCTCACAATAGATGTCTCCTATCTTGTAGTGGGAATATCCGACCGGCGAGATTTCATGAAGTGTCCTCTTCAGCCATCTCACGTCGTCAGGTGTCCAGGGGATGTCTCCGATTGTCGAAGAAAAATAAAAGTCCAGCACGCCGTTCCTCCGCATCACTGACTTGAGCCTGAGAGCGGTCTGGACGGTGGTTCGTTCCCGGACCAATGTCTGCAGGGTATCACACTTCTTCCTATAGTCTGAGAGGACAAGACTCTGGCCATCAGCTGCTTGTCCTATCGATAAACAGATAATGCAAATAAAGAGAAATTTGCGGAACATCGCTGGATTCTAATTCTGTTACTTGTTCTTGCGTCTGAAAAATGCTATGCACACGAGGATTATGGAGCTGACAGCCATACCTATGGCATCAGCGCGGAAATCATTGACATCACAACTGCGGTAGTCTGTCAGGCCCTGGCCGAGTTCGGTGCCGATGGCGAGAATGCAGCCGGCCGCAAATATCAGCACTATTGACAATATTGTCCTGAAATTTCCTTTGATTTTCCGGCCGAATGTCGCATAGGCGAGAAGCGGAAACGGGAAGAACATGGAGAAATGCACTATCTTGTCTGTGGGAATGCCTAAAAACATTCCGGACGCCATGTCGATGCTATCGAAATGTCCGAAGCAGAGGAATCCTACGGCAATGAAGTACAGAGCCATCAGCACAGGATAGATCAGGCAGCGCCTCGCAAGTATAGGCTTGGCGAATTCAAGGGTGCCGAAGTATTCCGGTCTGTGGAAATCAGGTTTTTCACAACCTATCGGGGACCAGCTCACAAAATGTATATGGGCTGTCTTGTCGCCGCATTTGTAGAAGTTCGCGCTGACGGTATCCGGCATATTTTCCGGGTCAATGCCCATGAATCTGAATGGGATGAACAGTCCTGAATTCCAGCTGAACTCTTTGTCATTGATTTCTACCGCCTCATGTTCCAATGTGCTGAATCTGCGGATCTGCTTGAGTTTTTCTGCAGGATAGTGGGTACAATCCTGACGGTTTTTGCGTTTGGCGGCAAGAAGTGTCCCGATGCAGTTCAACTCGAAATTGTAATATGTTCCGTCCGCTGGATCTGCCACGAAGAATTCGCAGCAGCTGTCTTCCCATACTGGGCCGTTGTCTTCCAATGCCTGAGCTCGCAAGTCCAGGCCATTTACAGTATAAAGGATACCTATACCTTTCTTGCACCAGCCCACATTGACCTTGCAGAATGGCTTGTACGGAAAATCTTCCGGCCAGTTCACCGTGTCTATCTGGGCCGAGCCGGTCTGAGTTTCCTCGACGGCATTTGTCAGCATTGCGCTGAATGATTCTATATCTGTCGCTCTGTCAAGACCTGCGACGAAAGGTACAGTAAGTTTCTTCTTTTCCATATAGTATTGACACTAAAGACTTTGCATGTCCGTAAGCTTCTTGTAATAGCCATTGAGGGCGAGGAGTTCTTCGTGTTTGCCGCGCTCTACGATATGGCCTTCGTGCATTACGATAATCTCATCTGAATTCTTGATGGTGGAAAGACGGTGAGCGATGGCGATGGTGGTCCTGCTGCTCATAAGTCTGTCCAATGCCTCCTGAACGAGTCTTTCGGATTCGGTGTCGAGTGATGCTGTCGCCTCGTCGAGGATTAGGATCGGAGGGTTTTTCAGTATGGCTCTGGCAATGCTTAACCTCTGTCTCTGTCCACCGGAAAGTTTCATTCCGCGGTCTCCGATATTGGTATTGTAGCCGTCTTCTTTCTCCATTATGAATTCATGCGCATTGGCAATCTTGGCTGCAGCTATCACATCTTCCATTGTAGCGCCCTCCACACCGAAAGCTATATTGTTGAAAATGGTGTCGTTGAACAATATCGGCTCCTGGTTCACATTGCCCATCAGGCTGCGCAGGCTGTGGATTTTCAGGTCACGCAGGTCGGTTCCGTCTATCTTGATGCTGCCTTCTGTCACGTCGTAGAATCTCGGAATCAAGTCCACGAGCGTGGATTTTCCGGCTCCTGACTCACCCACAATCGCGATGGTGTGGCCTTTCTTCACGGTCAGGTTGATGTCATCCAATATCTTGCGGTCCGCGCTGTAAGAGAATCCGACATGCTCGAATGTGATGGCATCATTGAATCCGTCAGTTTCTTTCGCCTGCGGTTTCTCGGTGATGGTGCTTACGGTATCGAGGATTTTATTGATTCGCTCTACTGAAGCCATACCTTTAGGGATATTGTAGCCGGCCTTGGCGAAGTCTTTCAACGGATTGATGACGCTGTACAGTATCACCATGTAGAAGATGAATGTAGGAGCGTCGAACCAGGCTTTTTCGCTGAGGATGATGGTTCCGCCGAACCAGAGCACTATCATGATCAGGACTGTGCCGAGGAATTCGCTCATAGGATGTGCAAGTGCCTGTCTTGTAGCGACTCTGCCTGTCTTTTTCTTCACGGCCTCGGTGACATTGTCAAATCTGTTCTGCATCTTGTCCTCTGCCACGAATGCCTTGATTACCCTGAGTCCGCCCAATGTCTCTTCAAGCTGGGACATGGTGTCGCTCCACAGTGCTTGCGCCTGGAGTGAGCGTTTTTTCAATGTTCTGCCGAGCGCGCTCATAAGCCAGATCAGCAGCGGTGCCACGAGAATCGTGAAAACAGTGAGCTGCCAGCTTGTGATTATCAATGTGCCGATATAGAAGATGATGAGGATCGGGTTCTTGAGGAGCATGTCCAATGTGCTCATTATCGAGTTCTCGACTTCCCCGATGTCGCCGCTCATTCGTGCGATGATGTCTCCTTTTCTTTCTTGCGAGAAAAAGCCGAGAGGAAGGGTGAGAATCTTGTTGTAGAGTTCGCGCCTCATGTCTCTCACGACGCTTGTACGTATAGGTATCATTATCGCTGATGCGCCGAAGTAGCAGGATGTCTTGAAGAAGGTCATGATTCCCAGCCACAGACACATCAGGAGCAATGTTACAGATGCGCCCTTGTCCTGTATGAGCATTGTGACGCCGTAGTAGGCGTTGTTGATGACGATTTCCTTGAACGATGCGTCAGTGCTGTCCCACGGAATGAATGTATAGACCGTGGTGTCCATCTTGAAGAGTATCTGGAGTATCGGGATGATAAGTGAGAAGGAGAAGATGTTGAGCACTGCTGACAAAATGTTCAGCACAACGGCTCCACCCAGATATCCGTTGTATGGTTTGACGTACTTGACCAGTACTTGCCAGAATTCTTTCATTTACGTATTGTCTAATTTTTAAACTTGTTTCTGTCCGTCATGTAACACTCAAGGGCTCTGTTTAGAACCTTCATCAAAGCTTCAAGGGATCTGCTTAGCACTCTCATCCGGGCCTCAAGGGCTCTGTTTAGCACCTTCATTCAGGCCTCAATGGCTCAGTCAAGCATCTTCATCCAGGCATCAAGGGCCAGCCCCTTGAAAAGCGCCACTACCCCTTGCCGCTGCCCCTTAGAGAATCACATCTTGCAAAGATAATTATTCTCGCCTTAAGCGGCAAATTCCTTTTTAAGTAAGCATTTATTAGTAAGCATTTAAAAATAGGTTTGTAACGATTTATGATGGGTTTTCGAGGATAGATTTCTTGTTATTTTATTGGGACTCTGTCCCAAACCCTGACGCTCCGCGCGGCCTTTTCTTCCTCCACGTATTTGCTGTAGCAAATACCCGGACCCGGCCGGTCGTCTGATGACGACTTGTTAATTCCGCTACACGGACAACAGCGTTAAATATATATAGCTAGCCGAAGCCATTGTAGCCGGCAACAAGGTTGCCCCTGTGGGGACTTACCGCCCTCGGTACTAGAGGGAGGGGCCCGCGAAGCGGGAGGGCCTGGTCCTCACAGGGGCTTCTTGTTGCCATACACACCTGGAGTACAAGCGGCGCAGCGCGTAAGTTGCAGACTACCAACTATTTAGCCAAAATCAGAGTTGTGGTTTTTACAACTCTGAAAATGCCTAAATCGCTGATAGCCAGTGGAATACGCGTTGCGCGTCCTGTATCGTCCTGAAAAAAGTTTACCAAAAAAAGTAAACTTTTATGGAAGCTAAATGCTATCGGGCGATGCGGCGCGACGGACAGCGGCATAGCCCGCGGCGAATTGCGAAGCACCCTGAGCTGAGCGGGCTCTTGCCGCTGACGGCGCGCAAAATGATGCCGTCAGAATTGGGACTGGTATGCCTGGACAATCTGCATGGCAGAGATGCTTACGAAGAGAAAAGGCTTGCCCGACAGACGCATGGCAGAGATGCTTACGAAGAGAAAAGGAAGAGAAAAGTAAGATAGACCGAAAGGATTATCAGATAATTCTTGGATATTACCGGAACAATGACTACATTGTGACTGGTAAACGATCCACGAGGCTATGCCAGCGTGGTTTGGCAAAACACGAATCCTACATTTATTTATATAAAAGGAACTAACAAATCATTTAATCCATGTACAACAATCTATTGAAAGTCGCAGCATTTTCGCTGCTGGTCCTTGCTGCAGGATGCGCTAAGGACTCTGATCCACAGTCACTTGCCACTCCAGAGCTCACATTCCAGGAACACAGTGCCGTAGAGTACTCCTTCATGTGGAAAGCCGTTGAGCATGCAGATTCATACTCTTATAAGCTGGAGACAGCAGAAGGTGTAGTCGTTGCGGAAAATGCCACATACACCAACACTTCCGTAACTGTATCAGACCTGAGTGAAGGCAGCAAGTACAATTTCCTTGTAACAGCATTGAGCCAGAGCGATCCTGACTATCTGCCTTCTGAGACTGCCAGCGTATCGTTCACCACAGGCGTCATCCAGAGAGTCGCATCTCCTGAATTCAAGAATTCATGCAAGACAGACATCGGCGTATGCGTTACCTGGCTTCCGTCTTCCGGAAAGTTCAGTTATGACATTGCAGCAAAGGATGCTCCGGAGACCAGCCTTGGCGCAGAAACCATTTCAGATCCGTATGTGACACTTGCCGGACTGAAGGCCAACACCACTTATATACTGAAAGTGAAGACTTTGGCGGAAGAAGGTTCTGAGCTTGCTGATTCCAAGGAAAGCGTTTTCGAGTTTACCACTGAGCAGGCTGCCACCACACCGTGGACAGAGGTCGTTTTCGAGTACAGACCATTAGGCGAAAAGAACACCATCTTCTGCCACAATGTACCGAACAGCGCTGTCGAGCACTTCTATTCATCTACTGAAAGCCACAATGTCATCGGAAGCGGTCAGGCGGATGAAGCAACATACGCCAAATACCTGATTTTCGACTTTGAGGACAATGCTCCCGGTATTTACCAGGACTATCCACTGAACAAGTTCGGAAACGGAGCAATAGGCTGGAAGAAGGGAGACCATCTTTTCTATGCCGTAGTTAGCGCTGACAAAGGAGAAAAGACAAAGACCGCCAACTGGTTCTATGTCGAGATGCCTGAAAATGCTGATGAAGACGTCGTGATTCTGGACTCGCATAAGGCGGAGTAAAGTCAATGTAACTCCACAAAAAGATTCACATATTAAAAATAGCGGTGCGTGAAACGAAATCACGCACCGCTTTTCATATGACGGACAGAATCTTATTTCTCACGGAACTCGATGGCGAATCCGCCGCCACGGGCCATGAACACAGGAACCACACTCTCAGATGTGACATCCTGTTCAGTAATTACGTAAGCCTGAGGATTCTTCTCGTAGTCAGCATCAGGAGCATCAGCGTAAATCTTCGCCACGTATGTCTTGCCAGGGTCGAGGAAATTCATCGGGATATCCAATGTCCTGCTGTTCTCGTCAGTAACGCCGCCGGCAAACCATTGACCTGACTTCTTGGCCTTACGAGCAACAACTATATAATCACCAGGCTCGGCAAGAAGATATTTGCTCTTCTGCCAATCCACTGCGACATCCTTGATGAACTGGAACGCATCAGCAAACCGGTCGTAATGCTCAGGGAAATCCGCTGCCATCTGGAGAGGAGAATACATTGTCAAGTAGAGCGCAAGCTGGTTGGCTATGGTCGCCTTGACCTTGGAAGTATTCGAGCAGAACTTGGAGAGATCCATCTCGAAGATACCAGGAGTGAAATCCATCGGACCGCCATTCAGACGGGTAAACGGAAGAACAGTGACATGCATCGGCTCAGTACCGCCAAACGCCTGATACTCAGTTCCCCTCGCACTCTCGTTACCGACAAGGTTAGGATAGGTGCGGCACAATCCCGTAGGGCGAACCGCCTCATGGGCATTGACCATGATATGATGCTTCGCAGCCTCCTTAATGGCATGGAGATAGTGGTTGTTCATCCATTGGCCGTAATGATACTCGCCGAAAGGCAGGATATCGCCCACATAGCCGCTCTTCACCGCATCGTAACCATACTTTTCCATAAGATTGTAGGCAGCATCCATGTGGCGCTCGTAATTACGTACAGATGAGGAAGTTTCATGATGCATGAGGAGTTTCACACCCTTGGAATGAGCATACTCGTTCAGCGCCTTGATGTCAAAATCAGGATAAGGGGTCACGAAATCGAAGACGTAATCCTTGTTGCAGTTCGCCCAGTCTTCCCAGCCGACATTCCAGCCCTCTACCAGCACCTCGTCAAAGCCATGCTTGGCAGCAAAGTCGATATAGCGGCGCACATTCGCGTTGTTCGCAGAATGCCTGCCGTTAGGCTTGGCCGCTGAATAATCTGAAACGCCGAGATGCACGGAAGAGAAGTCATCAGTATATGCCCAAGTGCCCTTTCCGGAAATCATCTCCCACCATACGCCAACATATTTCACAGGATGAATCCATGAAACGTCATCATAGGCACACGGTTCATTGAGATTCAGCACGAGCCTGGACTCCAGCTGTTTGCAAGCATTGTCCACCACCTGAATCGTCCTCCACGGGCTCTTGCACGGAGTCTGGAGACGGCCGCGCCAGCCCTGGGCGTCAGGCGTAAGTTCAGAGCGGAAAGTCAATGTCGCAGGGTCCAGATCGAGGTGCATGCACGCATAATCCACCAGAGCAGCCTCATGGATATTCACATAGAGGCCCTCGTCAGTCTTCATCTGGAGAGAAGTCTGTACACCGGTCATCGAGAACGGGGTCTGCGAAGAATTGCCGCACATCGAAGCCTCCATCCTGGACTTGATTTCACTCAGACGGGATACTGTATATTGATATTCCTGCGTATCGTAATCGCCTGGAATCCAGAGCGCTGTGTAATCGCCACCCATAGCGAATTCCGTCAGTTCATCCTTGATCACGAAATAAGTCAGGCCCTTCTGCTCAGGGAACTCATAACGGAAACCGAGACCATCATCGAAAAGGCGGAAGCGTATGGTCATCCGTTTATCGGAAGCAGTCTGCACAAGATTGACAGCCAATTCGTTATAATGGTTGCGAATCTCCGACTCCTCGCCCCATACAGGCTGCCATGTCTCATCGAAAGAGCAAGTGTCAATGCTCTCCACCTTGAAGCCGTCATGGAAAGACCAGCAAGGTTTCTTGTCCTCTTTCTTGATATCCTTGTCCCCGAAAACCAGTTTCTGAGCCTTGAGCACACCACGCATTTCATATCCGAGATGACTCGGCCTGATGACTGCAGTTTCCCCGTAATTCAATGAATACATGGGACTTCCGTCCGGCGCAATGCCGAATTTCATGGAGAGGTTTCCGTCCGGAGACTTCAGGACGGAGACGTCGGAAAGTTCAGCCGCAGTACGGCCAGAGCCGCCACAGGACTGAATCAATGCAGATGCCGCGCAAAGGGCAGCACCTGCAAAAAGAATTCTTCTGAAAAGGTTCATATCAATGTTCATTTACGTTTGTACTCTACTACCAATGCCTGACGTGGCCCCACTACTGTAGCATCATTGACCTCAACTGCTTCGCCGGTCATGACATCATGTCCATCATACAGTCCGTCAGCGATTTCCGCATAATGCGACCACGGAATCGACTTGCGGCCACGGGAATTGTTGATGAAGACAAACACCGCCTCATCAGCATTGTAACGGAAATAAGCGTAGGTATTGTCCATGGTCAGGAAATGCAGGGTCTTGCCGTCGTGAATCACGTCCTTGCCCTTTCTCCATTGGAAAAGCTTGCGTGTAAAATCGTGAAGTTCAGCCACTTGACCAGCCGCAACAGGCTTGCCGTCAGTTCCTGTCAATGCTGCCTTGCGTCCTTCTTCAGTGAACCAGTTTTCCTTGTCACCTGCCCAGCCGCCCGGGAAATCCACACGGAGACCGCCATGTCCATGGCTCCTGTCCCTGGAGACGAACATCATCTCGTCACCGGCGAAAATCTGAGGGAAGCCACGCATAGTAGCCATCATGGTCATCACAAGTTTCAGCCTGTCAGGATTTTGCCTTACCACGTCACCGATACGGTCAGTATCATGGTTTCCAGGGAAAATCATCATCTTGGAAAGGTCGTGATATACGAAATCGTGTGAAAGACAGTCATATACCTTGGTCATGCCCGCACCCCATTGAAGAGAATCAGTCGGAACGCCGGCGCAAATCGCATCATACAGAGGGAAGTCCATGATGGACGGAAGATTCGAATTGAATCCGTCCTTGTTCTCGTTATCAGCCTGCCAATAAGCAAGTTGCGGAATGGATGACGTCCAGCACTCCCCTACGATATTGAAATTAGGATATTCCGTGCGGACAGCCTTGCACCATCTGCTCATCGGTTCCTTTTCATTGTACGGATAGGTATCGACCCTGAAACCGTCCAAACCAGAATATTCAATCCACCAGATGGCCCATTGCTGGAAATACTTGAGAGTGAACGGATTGTCCAGGTTCATATCCGGCATGGAAGGCACGAACCAGCCGCTCTCCTGGAGATTCAGGTCATACTTCGAAGCATTCGGGTCCATATTGGTCGAGAAGCAGACATTGGTCCCGGTATATTCAGGGAACTGATGGATCCAGTCAGCAAACGGAAGATCTTTCATCCACCAATGCGCTGTACCGCAATGATTTGTGACGATATCCATCACCACCTTCAAGCCCTTTTCATGAGCCTTTGCCACCATCTCGCGGTAAAGTTCATTGGAACCGAAGCGCGGGTCAATATGATAGTAGTCCGAGCAGGCATAGCCGTGATATGAACCATCCGGCTCATTATCCTCAAGCAGCGGAGTGCACCAGATCGCCGTCGCGCCGAGATCCTCTATGTAATCCAGATGGTCAATGATTCCCTTTATATCGCCGCCATGACGACCGAAATACTTGCTGCGGTCAGACTTTTCAGCAGTGTCAGAAGTAGAGTCATTGGACGGATCCCCGTTTGCAAAACGGTCAGGCATAATGAGATATATCATGTCCGCAGCAGTATAACTCTTTCTCTGGACTGAGCCGGATTCACGAGCCGCAATCTCATACGGATACTTGAACGCAGGCTTACCGTCCTTGCTGAATACAAGATAATATGTACCAGGTGCAGCATCCTTGAGAATATTGACATCAATGAACAGATAGTTCGGGCTGTCAGCCTTGTGTATTTTATTGACTTTCACCCCGTTGCCGCCCTCGATAGCGACATCGTACTCTGAAACGCCTTCACCTTGCACGAGAAGCTGGAGCGGGGCTTTCATCCCCACCCACCACGAAAGCGGTTCAACTCTACTGACCTGCTCCATATCTGCATCAGCTACAGAATCAGGAACAAAAACTGAATTTCCGACACAAGCCGTAAGCATTACTGCCGTCATAATTCCAAATATTCTTTTCATACGCAAAAATATCATTAAATATCCAAATTCCAATTCCATGGAGAACAAAGTTGGGCAGTGACAGTCACAACATCATTGCCCAGCACCCTTCTGAAAACAAGCGTGCTGTCCTCAGCTGAAACCACTTCGAAACGTCCTCCCTTGCCACCCGGACGCAATGCCGGATGCTCATGGCGGAGTTTTATAAGATCCTGATAGAACTGGGCGAACTCATTCACCTCCCACGCAGGAACCGGGTCTTTTTCGAAGAACTGGAAACGATGGTTCCAGCCTATTTCCTGACCGGTGTAGATCAGAGGCTGGCCATTAGGAAGCGTGAAGGTCAATACCGCCATTACTTTCGCAGCATCTCCCATCCTTTCGAACTCAGTTCCGGCCCATGAATTTTCGTCATGATTCGAAGTGAACATCAGACGGAAAGCATCCTGAGGGAAGCGCTCGGCGTCATGCTTTACATATTCCAGAAGTTCAGGAATGCCCTTCTTCCCCTGTGCAATATCATTCAGCAGATGGTGAAGTTCCCATGCATAGGACGCATCGAAACCGGATTCGTGCAGCTTAGGGTCTTCACCCTCGGCAAGCATGTACATCTGCGGCCAATCCTTTCTGAGTGAGGAGATTGTCTTCGTCCAGAACTCGAAAGGCACCTCGCATGCCATATCGCAGCGGAAGCCGTCAATGCCCTTGGACATCCAGAAACGCATTGCATTTTCCTGAGCATCCCAGACATCCGCATTGTCATAATTCAATGCGGCAATGTCGGTCCAGTCATATTGAACGACAGTGTTTCCGAGCGAATCCCTCTCATACCAGTCGGCCGGTTTCGCGTCAATCCACACCGCATCAGGTGATGTATGGTTCGCCACCCAGTCGAGTATCACACGGAATCCCTGGGACTTGGCTTCAGTAAGAAAAGCCTCGAAATCCTGCATTGTACCGAACTCCGGATTCACTGCGCAATAGTCCTTTACGGCATAGTAGGAGCCGAGAGTCCCCTTACGCTCCTTTTCTCCGATAGGGTAAATCGGCATAAGCCAGATAATGTCCACTCCGAGTTCCTTCAGGCGCGGAAGCTGGGCCTGGGCCGCAGCAAATGTGCCCTCCGGAGTGTACTGGCGCACGTTCATTTCATAAACGACGGCATCGTAAGTCCAGGCGGCATGAGGGGATTTCTCCGCACATGACGCTAACATCAGGACCGCAAGGGCCGCAATCAATATCTTCTTCATAATCATTTATTTAGCAAATCTCATATACGACGGGAGCAATTATCTCTTGGCGAATGGTGAAAGTGCAACGGTCGGCTTGCCATCCTTGAAAGCACCGTTTGCATAGTCGTTATTACGACCAGGCTCAGACTCCGGCTCCCAATAGAAGATGCCTTTGAAACGCTTCACGTTCTTAAGACCGTTCCACAATGTCTCAAGCGCCTCCTTGCCCTTCTCCGGTTCAGCAGCCGGCATTCCGAACTCAACCAGCATCACATCCTTGTTGAAGGACTTGATCAGCTGAGGAATATTGGCAACCGCCTGATTCACTTTCTCTTCCCATGGTTCGAATGCCTTAATTTCATCTTTCCAATATGAAGGATACAGCGAAAGGCCTATCATGTCGTATTTGACGCCGGTATCCGCCATGAGAGAATAGAACCACTGGAGGGTATCCATATTCCAGGCATTGTCAATGTGAAGAATCACCGATGCTCCCGGATAAACCGCCTTTACCTGGTCGGCACCGGCCTTGAACAGTTTTGCAAAGCCTGAAGCACTTTGGTCCTTGACACGACCCTTTTCCCAGAGCATACCGTTGGTCACCTCGTTTCCCACCTGCACCCATGTAACATCCACACCATTGTCCTTCAATGCATTGAGAACATCGGAAGTATGGTCAGCCACGGCTTTTGCCAGCGCTTCGAGGTCATAAGACTTCCATGCCTCAGGGATATTCTGATGAGCCGGATCAGCCCAGGTATCAGAATAATGGAAATCAATCATTATCTTCATGCCCAGTTCCTTAGCCCTCAGACATTTCTTGAGGACGTCTTCCTTGCCGTTCCATCTTTCCTCGGGATTCACCCAGACTCTGAAACGCAATGAATTGAATCCCAGCGACTTCATCAGAGCAGGGCAATCCATCTCCACACCTGAAGCGGAATAGAATTTATATCCTTTGCTTTCCATTTCCGTGTACCAGCCGATATCGGCTCCCTTCGCGAATGCCGGTTTCGTGGGTTTTCCGCCTGAAGGAGAATCAGACTCCCCACAAGAATACAGGGACAGAACAGCCAATACACACAATGTCTTGATCAACTTATTCATAACTGGTCAGTTTTATTCTAATACGAGCAATTTAAAATCACTGGAATCAATGTTCAAGGTAAGGGAATTGTGGCCGTCAGAGTCAGTTGTCACATTGTAAGAGCCAGAGCCGAAGCCAGGATAAACCTTCCAGGTCCCCGGTTTAGGAAGCCATGCGGTAATATCTTTCTTTTCCAACGAGAAATTGCCGATGACAGCAAATGCCTTTCCGTCAATGGTACAGTAGATAAACCGGCCGTCATTCCAGTTTCTGCCGGATACATACCAAGAGAAGTCAGCATCGGAAGAGAAGAAACGCGGATTCTCCTTGCGGAATTTCATCAATGAAGCGTATGTGTCATGAAGGGCCTTACGGTCAGCATTTTCCAGATATTCCCAGTGAACAGGCTTCTTGCCGGTCCTGCCGTTCTCTTCTATCGAGATGTCGTAGCCGAGTTCCTCGAACTGCCAGAGCATCTTAGGTCCCGGAACTGTGAGGAAGAATGCTGCATTGAGCGCTTCACGTTTCATTCTGGCGTCCAAGTTCGAGTCTCCGCTGATGCCTGACGCGCCTTCTTTAAGTGCTTTGTAGGCTGTCCTTTCTTCATCGTGGCTTTCCATAAAACCAACATATGCGCCGAACGGCATTGCAGAACCGGTCCAGAGGCCTTCGAAACCACTTCCGGCAGACTTGCCCATGGCTGACTGGCAATAAGCATTGTTCAGATTTCTCCAGACCTTCGCCCCGGCTTCGGCAAGAGCCTTTTCCTCACTGGTCTCGCAGAAATGTTCCAGAATCACTACGGCATTCGGGTTATAGCTTTTCACGCTCTTCGTGTAGTCCGTAAGGATGTCCACGCGGCTCTGGTCGTAGTTGGACGCGGTACTTTCGTCGCTCTTCTTATTGGTGAAGCCCTTGGTAAGGTCGAAACGGAAACCGTCCACGTGATATTCTTCCATAAGATACTTCAGGCTTTCCTTGACATGCTCACGGAAAGGCTGGTACTCGTGATTCCAGTCGTGGAACACGCTGTACGGATGAGGAGCGTCAACATTGAACCAAGGATTGTCGGACGCGGTCTTGTTGTTCTTCGAATCCCAGTAAAGTTTCGCATACGGATGTGCACCGGTCGCCTGATTGTAAACGACATCCACGATTACGGCCATACCCCTGGCATGACATCCGTCAATGAACTGCTTGTACATATTACGCGTACCATAGGCCTTGTCGAGAGCGAAATATGAGCATGGGTTATAGCCCCAGCTGTCATTGCCGTCAAATTCCTGTATCGGCATGAGTTCCACGGCATTGACACCGAGAGAAGAGAGATAGTCGAGCTTTCCGAGAGCACCCGGAATGTCACCGGTAGATGTGAAATCGCGAAAATGCATCTCGTAGATCACGAGGTCGTTCTGGTCTGCGATCTTGAAGCCGGTGCTTGTCCAGTTATAGACTTCCTTGTTCACCTTGAACGAAGATACCAGTCCGCTTGTGCCCTTAGGATATGCCGGAAGGTCAGGATAAGTCGATGATGAAATGTATTTGTCATTCGAGCCGTCGTAAACGATCTCAGTATAAGGATCATGTATGCGGAAAGCCGAGCCGTCCTTGTTCACGAGATAGTACTGGAACATATATTCCTTGTCCGGATCCACATTTGTCAATGTGAACCACCAGCAGCCTGCCGCGTCGTCACGCTTCATGGAATAGTCATTGGAACGCTGCCAATTGGAGAATTCACCTGTCAGGTAACAGTATTCGTGGCGTTTGTTCTTGTTGTCGAGATCGCGCAGCACCAGGGTCACGCTACCGTCGGAATTATAATTGATACCGTAATGGGCGCCCGCAGGCATTGTCTCATTCACGACCGGCTTAGGCTCGAAAACGAATTTGTCGTCCTTCACTTTGACGAACAGGTCCTCGGTCTGAAGCTTTCTGTCAGCACTACGCACGACTACACCGATCTTGTTTACAGGTGTATCACCGGAATCGAACCATTCCCTGACGGATGGCCGGATCGGAAGTTTCCAGAGATTCTTCTCCTCGCACGGCTGCCATTTGCATTTGTCAATGTTTTCTTCCCATTCAGCCTGGACGAACATCCACTCCGCCTCAACCACACCGATGTGGGCATACAAGTCTCCCTTGTAATCATAGAACGGGGATTTCTGGTCCGCCCTGTAATAAAGCACGCACGAAGCATCAGCCTCAGGCAATTCCGGAATCGCAAAAAGTCCTGTAGCAGAAGGATTTATAAGTTCATCTACAGGATGCTGAGTCACATTTACGACAGCGGTCTTGTATCCGGTCGCGGAAAACGAAATGGTCGCTGTCCTCAGTTCCTTGTTGTTTTCAGAAACTGTGACAACGATATCGCACGAACCGGTTCCAGATGTCTTGTCTATTTCAAGCCAGTCATTCTTGGAGACTGTAGCCGTCCACTGTGACGCATTTGTCTTGAGTTCCAATGTCTGAGATGTTGCAGCTCTGGTAAAGAACAATGCGTCAGGCGTGACTTGCAGTTTCTTCCCCTGCTGGACTTGTTCTTCCTTGCTGCAGGAAACGAGTGCCGACAGACACAGAACGGACAGGACAAAAAATCTTGTAATGTTTTTCATGATAAATTAGAGTTTCACAAGTACTGGCTTGAGAATTTTTCAAAAAGGGCAGGCCTTTCTTTAGCGCAGGGCCTGCCCGGATTATACATTCAGAAAATCCACACTTTAGCTCAGGAGATCGAGACTGAAATCAGATGTCTCAGTATTGAACACGAGCGAGTATTCTCCGGCTGGTTTAGTGAACTTGATATTGCCTCCGCCGAAAACGACATTATCCAACTCTCCTCCGAAAGAATATGTCCAGTCAGAATTGAAACGGATCTTGATCTCGTCATCCGGTTTCATTTGAAAATCTATTGCCGCAGCCCATCTTGAACCTTTCTTCGTCATCGGGAAGAATGTTCCCCAGCCCGAAGCAGCGAAGCTGCCGCCGATTTCGAGGTTCTTCACCTGAACCATCACGAGTGTTCCGTTCTTCTTGTCAAGCTTGATGTAATACAATCCTGAAGGGACTTTGATGTTGGAACCGCCCAGCGTTTTCGATTCTGCATATGCAAATGGGAGGTCCTCACTGCCTTTGGTCGTGATTGTCACATCCTCGAAGCCAAAATCAGTTTTCGACCATGAAGGAGTCGCACTGAACTTGAATTCCGCATCAGAGCCATCCGCAGTGGAGAGATCTACAAAGCCCTGATATACGCCTTTCTGCTTTGAGGAAAGAGAGAGTGCAGGAGCATTGGCAATATCCCACTTCTGATAGCTTCCAGGAAGCCACATCTTTTCAGGAAACGAAAGGATATAGGTAGTAATCTTGACTTTTACAGCATTTGAAAAGACACCTGCAGGAAGGCTCGCGCAATATGCATATACCTTGAATGTCAATTCCGCTTCCTTGCCTTCAGTTGCGCCTGCAGCAATTACAGCTTCATTAAGACCGTCAACAGTGGTCCTGTATGATGTTCCGTCAAGGTTTTTGGCAAGTTCCGTTTCTTTGCCGTCACCGCACTTCATAGTAACCTTGTATGTAACGTCCTCACCGTATTCAAGTCTGGCAGCAGCCCAAACAAGGACCTCGATTTCGTCCGCAGCTTTTTCCTTGTCGAGGACGATCGCCGATGCAGGTGCACTCAATACAGGTGCGACAGCATCGTCATAGAAGTAAACCTTCACGGCTAATGCCGGAGAAGAATACACTTTACCAGCATTGTCCGCAACACTTACGGAGAATGAAAGCTGATGGGTCGCATTCTTTTCCAACTCGAAATTAGTCTTGAGGAAGGTTCTGAGTTCCTCCTTGGAGATGGTGCAGAACGCATCTTTGATTCCCTGTTTGAGGACGGCTTCCTTCTCTCCGCTCTTTACATTCAAGTTATAGAGATATGCATCAGCATCGATGAAGCGCGCAGCTGTCCAGGTAAAAGTCACGGATTCCGCCTTGGTTCCGTTAGTAATGAGGATATCCGAATGTGCATCCATCACCGGAGCGACTGGACTCGTCGAGAAGGTGTCCTCACTTTCTATGGTGCAGGCTACTGCCGCAATAGCTACGGCAGAGGCTGCAAATATATTTCTAATCCATTTCATAAGTCAAACCTGTTTATTGTTTTTCATAAGTCACCACAATCGGTGTCCTGTTGGCGTACAGGCGGACGATATAGTCACCTGTTCCAGGAGCAGGAATGTTCTCACCACCCTTGGTGATTTCAAAGCCGCCGGCTATGTCTGTAGTTGCAACTGCGCTGCCGTACTTGTGTTCCCAACTTCCGTTCAGTCTAAGAAGCCACTCCTTGCCTTCAGTGAAGCTGATGACTGGAGACTCCCAGACATTCTTCGCAACATTGTACGTGAATTCAGGCTCCTCGCTCTCTTTCCATTCGTTAAAATCTCCGATAAGAGCAACTTTGGATACGACCTCCCTTGCGACAGTCTTAGTCTTGGTGTTGATGGTCAGCCACATGATCGGCTCTTCAGCAGACACGGAGAAGTTTCCGTCACTATTTGCAGGATCTGCAACTTCCCAGCCTTCCGGTTTATATCCGTCATTCATTCCGACCCATGACTGATTCTCATCGACAATCTTGAAATAATAAGGAGTCTCAGCCTCGTTGGACACATTCACCAGAATCTTGTAGGTGCTGGTTCCAGCCTCGACTTCTATGATTTCAGTTCCGAACTGACTCCAATCCTGATACTTTCCAGGAAGCCAGATGCTCTTCTTAGGAGGAAGATAGGTATGAACCATGAAAGAAACTTTTTCCGAAGTCAATACCGGTGAGTTCACCACGTCTTTCAGAGTTGCTTCCACATAGGCACTGACGGTAACATCGGAATTCTTTTCACCGTTCAGTGAACTGCATACCATACCTACAAAGTCACCCTTGCTGATGCTGAGAGAATTCTTGTAGTTCTGTCCTACAAGAACCTTCTCCTTTCCAAGTTCCGCATATACGGAGTAGAGAATTTCAGTCTTTGCTCCAAAATCAGCAGGATCCCATGTGAAGATCACCTGCTCCACCTTGGTGGTGTTCGCATCCGAGAGGACATTGGAAACCGGCCTGAGAACAGGAGCCGTCATATCTGACGAAATCTGTTCCATTGGCAAATCCAAGGTGCAGGATGCAGCCAGAGCCGCAATAGCGGCAATTGCCATATATTTCAATGATTTCATAATATCGATTTTATAATGTTGTCAATCCGATTAATAACCTTCATTCTGGATGAGGTTGCTGTTGGAGCTGAGGTCGCTCTGGATAATCGGGAATATGGTCCTGTATGAAGGAATCGCAATCTTGCCATTCAAGATACCGCCCTTGAGTGTCCAAGGATAGTTCACGTCCGTAAACTTGCCGAAACGGATGAGATCGACACGGCGGTGACCTTCCCACATGAACTCGCGGGCCCTTTCATCAAGCAGCCATTCGAGACTGATCGTCGTCGGCATCGGAACGCCTGCACGGTCACGAAGTTCCTTTACATATCCCAATGCCTTGGAATCCTTGACTGTACCGCCGTTCAGACGGGCATCTGCCTCAGCATAGTTGAGATACATTTCGGCCAGACGGAAAACAGGCATGTCGGCAGAAGAAAGTTTCCAGTTTCCAGGGACACCGTCCTGCTGGGCGAGTTTGTCATTGGAATCAAGTCCGCAGAACTTCCAGCACATCCAGCCTGTTGAAACCTTATTTCCATCAAACTCCTTGGTTGAGCCATAATTCGTAAAGAACGCGCGTTTGTCGCTGGTCGCCCTGTCATATCCGAAGACATTGGTCTTGCTGTCCCAGACTACGCCTTTGAGATCGAAACGGGCCACATAGTCATCAGGCACATGGTAACCTGCCCAGTTCTCGCCATTGATTTTAGGCAATCCGAACTCTGCTCCGAGCTTGAGGTTCGCGTCCTCGCTGAGGGATGCGGAAGCGAAGGTGGAAGTACCGCCCCAGCTCTGGGTAGAAACTCTGTCGTAAGCAATTGCGAAGATGAACTCTTTCTCTGCAGAACCGTTCTCGGTATTGTCCTGACGGAACATATCTGAATACTTAGGAGCGAGGGTATAGCCCATTTCTATCACCTTCTGCGCAGCATCCTTTGCATCCTGCCATCTTGCTGTTCCGGTATAGACCTCGGCATTGAGATACATACGGCTGAGGAGAGCCCAGACTGAGCCCTTGGTAGGACGTGGATAAGGAACGGCATCTTTTGCAGGCATTGCGCTATTGTCTGAACCGAGGTCAAGAAGCTCTGTTTCAAGCCATTTGAAGAGGTCCGCCCTGGTAATGCGGGATGGATTGTCACCACCGATGTTCTCAGGCATAGGGAAAGGAGGGTTACCGAATTCGTCCATTAGAACGTAGAAGAACATTGCCCTGTGGAAACGTGCCTCTGCCCTGTAACCTGCAATTTCACCCTTGATTCCTGACTGTCCGCGGGCGTCGAGTTTGCTGTCCGTGGTCTGGAGAAGGAATTCGTTCGCGAGAGCGATGGCCTTCACTGCACGAGTATATACGGCTACCAAAGCGTCGTTTGAGCCAGTTCCCCATGAATTGTGCTGAAGTTCAGTAAGATAAGAGTCTCCCCAGACGCACTTGAGGCCGTCACAGGTCATCTCGTTCAGGTTGAACCACTGTCTCAGGAACTCTGACTGTCCTGAATCTGAGAATCCGAGGTCATTGTTGCCAGCATCATCCTGTCCTACAAGCATATAATAGCCGTTGATGTAGGAGAGGGCCTTGAGATAGTTCTCTTCATTGGCATACGCGTTTTCAGACGTGAAGTCAGTCGTGTTCAAAGGGAGGGTGTCCAGATCCTTCAGACATGATGAAAACAGTATTGCCGCAAATGAAAGTATTAATATTTTGTTTATGATTTTCATATTGTTGGTCCTCCTGCTTAGAATGTGATGTTAAGACGAAGAGTGTAGAGACGAGGACGAGGATATACATAATTATCCACACCATCGATATTGTTGATTTCCGGATCAAGTCCTGAATATTTGGTGAATGTGCATACATTCTGGACAGAACCTGCAAGACGGATCTTGAGATTGTTCTTCACGTTGAAGGTATATCCGAGATTGATGTCGTCAATCTTGAAGAATGTAGCATCCTCAATCCAAAGGTCTGAGTATTTCTGGTTCTCGCTGTTAGGAGCATGCCAGCCAGGAAGAAGCCACTTCGCACAAAGGTTGTCAATGTAACCCTTGGTCCAGTTGTCACTGTAAGATGAAGAATATCCGAGAGCGACCTTGTTGACGAGCTCAGCACCGATGGAGCCGTGTCCGTTGATACCGAAATCCCAGTTCTTGTATCTCACCTGAGTGCTGATACCGTAGTATGCCCAAGGTGTAGCGCTGCATCCGGTCATGTAACGGTCATCAGCATTGATCTTGCCGTCGCCGTTGCGGTCCACGAAAGCATTCTGGACAGGCTTGCCTTCTGCATCGTAAAGCTGCTGATACATATAGTATGTATAAGGAGCGAAGCCCTTGCGGTGAAGTGAACTGAAACCGACATTGGCACCCATTGAAGGACCTGTCTCGACTCCAAGGTAGGTTTCATCGCTGTTGGTAAGCTTGGTGATCTTCACATCCTGGAAGGTGATGTTTCCACCGATTTTCCAGTTCCAGTCCTTGGTCTCTACAGGAACGAAATTGGCTGAAAGCTCTATGCCCTTGTTCACCATGGATCCGATATTGGAAATCACCTGCTTGCCGAAGTTGGAACCGAGAGGGATGGAGATATTGTTCAGGAGGTCGAATGTATTTCTGTAGTAAGCCTCGACCGTACCGGTGATCCTGTCATTGAGGAAGCCGAAATCCAATCCTACGTTGTAAGTCTCGGTGGTCTCCCATTTGATGTTAGGGTTGTAGGCCAATGGGGAAAGGAGCGGATAAGCCTTGCCGTCCGGTCCCATAGGATACCGCATTGTCACAGACGCTGATTCATAATATCTTGCGATGTACGGATAGTAGTCGTCTCCGATATCCTGCTGTCCTGTGCGGCCCCATCCGAGACGGAATTTGAGAGCGGAAACAGTCCTGTTGTCCTTCAAGAAACTTTCATTGGCAATGTTCCATGCAAATGCTGCTGCCGGGAAGAAACCCCAACGGTTAGATGGAGAGAAACGGCTGGAAGCATCACCCCGGGCGGTGAAAGTAAAGAGATATCTCGAATCGTAGTTATAGTTCAGACGTCCGAAGAATGAAATCAGATAATACTCCTTGGCATTGACCGGAGCGATATGGTACTCGGTCGCCCTGTCGTTGTTGTAGTACTGGGAGTTCTCGTACTTGATGTAGTTGTGCTGCCAGGAATAACCTGCCATCGCATTGAAATTGTGCTTTCCCCAAGTCTCGTTGTAGTCGAGGTAGGCCTCCAGAAGCATGTTCTTGTTGAAGTTCTGGTATTTCTCATAGAGGTCCGGAGCACTGGTGAGAGAACCGCGGGAACCGATTTCATTGTACTTGGTACCGTTGGTCTTGGCGATATCCATACCCAAGTTGAGGTTTGCCCTCAACGCCTCAAGTCCATGGACCTTGTAGTCGATCTGCAAGTTGCCGACACCACGATAGGTGTGTCCGTAGTTCACATAGTCATAAACGGAAGAAAGAGGGTTGGCGGCAGCCATCGTGTTAGGCACGCCTGCACTGATCCAGTTCCAGTAACCGTTGGAGATGACAGATTTGTCAATGTTGCCGTCAGCATCCGTGAAATAGATAGGCTTGGTAGGATCGAATAAAAGAGCGCTCTCCACAGGGTTGTTGGCCCAGTTGGTATGCTGGTAAACGCCCTTTGCATTGAAATTGATCGACAGATGATTGTCGAAGAATTTAGGCGAAAGACTTACGTCGATGTTGCCTCTCTGGTTGTCACCGACTTTGATGGTAGCCTGGTCGAGGTTGTAGCCCATGCTGACACGGAACGGAACTACGCCGCCTGAATAAAGGCTGATGTTATGGTCGGTATTTATGCCGATACGGTAAATCTGTTTCTGCCAGTCAGTGTCGTACATTGTGCCGTCCACTCCGAGGAGGCCGACTGCCTCAGGACGATGTTCCTGTATGTAGTTGAAGAACTGGTCGCCGTTCATCATCTTGATGACATCCTTGTTCTGCTTAGCTGAGACACTGCCGCTGTAGCTTACATGGATTCCTTTGCCTGAGCCTTTCTTGGTAGTGATGATGATCACACCGTTGGAAGCGCGGGAACCGTAGATAGCTGTAGCTGAAGCATCCTTGAGGACAGAGTAAGATTCAATGTCATTAGGATTGACAGTAGCCAGAGGATCACCCATACCTGCGCCGCCGTCCTTGGTGACAGGAACGCCGTCAATGACGATTAGAGGGTCATTTGACGCGGTAAGTGATGCTGCGCCACGGATTCTGATGGTAGAAGAAGCTCCAGGCTGGCCGTTGGCAGGAGTGATGTTCAATCCGGAAACCTTACCGAGAAGCATTGAGCTCGGAGAAGTCACGGCACCACGGTTCACTTCCTCTGCATTGATGGCAGTAACGGAACCGGTCATATCGCTTTTCTTGACCGAACCGTAACCGATGACCACTACATCGTCGAGATACATCGTATCTTCTTCAATGACGACTTTGGCCGGATTGGTCTTCGCAACGAATGTCACGGTCTTGTATCCGATGCAGCTTACCTCCACGACAGCATCAGCTGATGACACCTTGAGGGTGTAATTGCCGTCGATATCGGTAGATAATCCATTGGTGGTACCTTTCTCGAGAACAGTCGCGCCGATGACTGGCTGACCGGTCTTGTCCGTGACGGTACCCCTTATCTCATATCCGTTCTGAGCGGACATGTCAGGAATGATGAGGAATAGTCCTATCAGTCCAACTATAAAAGATAAAAATCTGTTCATAGGGTCCTTTTGTTATTAGTTTGGTAAATATTGTATTTCTTGTTGTTATTTTTCTCTTACAAATGCGACAGAGAGCGCCGCGAGCAGCATGAAGACACATGCAAGCGCCAGCATCATGACGGCATTCGAGCCGAAACAGTACTTTACAATAACTCCACCCGTAAGTCCGATGACAATCTGTGGTATAGTGATCGTAAAGTTAAAAATTCCCATGTAAACTCCCATACGCTTCGGGTCCACGGCCCTGGAAAGGATGGCGTAAGGCATGGCGAGAATACCTGCCCAGGCGATACCGATGCACAGCATAGGAAGCATGAGCGCATATTTGTCTTTAAAAAGCACAAGCCCGGCGAAACCGACTGCACCGAAAAGCAGACAGGATGAATAGACGGTCTTGTTGCCGAACCTGGAGGCCAATTTCGTCATGAAAAGCGCCGCGATACATGCAGGAATCGGATATACACCATTGAGCACACCTACCCATGTCTGCGTCGCACCTTCTGAAAGCACCACTCCCCCGTCAGTCACGGAACCTGTTATGGCAGGCTTGAGGTATGTCCACATGATGAACAATGCCGCCCATGAGAAGAACTGGGTGATGCCCAGACGAACCATTGCCGAAGGAGTATTCCGGAGCAATGTCATGAAAGAGGTCTTCTCAGCCGGTCCTTCTTCCACTGCGAGGCCATTGTATTCTGCAAATTCCTTAGGAGGATATTCCCTGGTCTTGAACGCGGTCACCAATACTGTGGCAAGCAGGACAGCTCCACCTATATAATATGACCAGGCGATGTGAGATGAAACCTGTCCCGGGACAGCCTCGTCACTCACCCCGAACCAAGTCATGATCAGCGGCAGCACAGCACCGATTACAGCACCGATATTGATGAGAAATGTCTGAACCACATAACCTTCCGTCTTCTGGGAATCGTCGAGCATGTCAGCCACGAGCGCCCTGAACGGCTGCATCGTGACATTGAACGAAAGATCCATGAAGAGGAGGATGAACGCGCCCATTGCGAGCGGGGCCAATGCCAGGAGCGTCGGGCAGTTAGGCATGAGCATCAATGCCAATGTCGAGATCAATGCCCCCCCGAGTATATACGGGATACGTCTGCCGAACCTGGTCCAGGTACCGTCAGAGAACATGCCGACTATCGGCTGTATGACCATACCTGCCAATGGGGCAGCGAGCCAGAAATAGCTCAGATGACTCACATCAGCGCCAAGTGACTCGAAGATGGTGGACGTATTGGAATTCTGCAGAGAATACCCTATCTGGACACCGAGGAATCCGAAACTCAGGTTCCATATCTGCCAAAATGATAATTTCGGTTTTTTACTCATTGGTTTCCGTGTTATTATCCTGTTTATGCGGTAGCGGAACTGACAGCTCCGCAAATCGTATCATTGTTATAAAACGTTTGCGAATTTATCAATTTAAATTTCATATTTAATATGAGAACCGACGGACGGGCGGAATTGGCGGACGGATGGAAAAAATCAGACGACGAAATAAAAACGTTTTTTGGGTTTTCATCAATTATTTCTACCTTTATGATTATGAATTGGTCGAAAATAAAGCCGTCAGGCATTGTACATATATTCGCGCTTCTGCACGCCGCCGTGACCATCCTGTGTCGGGAGGCCGGAATCGGGGATGAACTGTTTCTCACGGTGCTCACGATGACAATGATTCTTCTCGTCTGCCTGAAGAAGAACCTTAACCTGGCACTTACAGCCGGGATAATCATCGTCATCAATGGTACCGGCTACCTTTTGGGAACAGCCGGAGCGGACCTCATCGGTTTGCTTTTCAGCTCCGAACTGGCAGTACATGCCATCTCCACTGCATTCACAACAGAACTTTTAGGCTGGTGCACCATCCTCGTCGGGGATATACTCAAGCGGCTGCACCTGGTTTCCAACACTACCAGGACGCCACACCTTCCGTGGCTTGTCGCAGTCGTATGCGCCATCTTCCTTTTCAGACTGGCCATCATCGCTTTCAGCGACATGAACATCATCTCTGACGGCGGATTGTACCGGAACCTGCTGAGGCTGCTGTACAATGTCCCTGTCTGCATCATATTGGTTTGCCTCAATATAATATATGTAAGGTTCGCCAGAACTCGCCTGGGCAAGAAGCCTGCATATGTCCGATGGACGGCATTGACCTCATTCCTGATTCTGGCAGTCTCAGGTTCGGCTTTTGCTGTCGGCATCGGGCTTCCTTTCGCCATACAGCCGCTGCCTCCGGCTCACGACATAGCAGAAACCGCCGTCGTGGTATTCATCGCCGAAATGCTGTTCTACGCATTGACCTACATGGCTGACTATGTGTGGGTTACGCATCAGGATGTGAGGGCGGAAAAGACGAAACGCCACAAAGCCCAGTTCGAATACCTGAAACTCAAGCAGCAGGTGAACCCGCATTTCCTGTTCAACTCGCTGAATGTCCTCGACTGTCTTATCTGCGAAAACAAGAATGAGGAAGCAAGCCTGTTCGTGCACAAGCTTGCCGGTATCTTCAGGTATATGCTTAAGAATGACGCACTTACACTTATAAGTCTGCGAGAAGAATTGAAATTCACTGAAATGTATGCAGACCTCCTCAAGGTGCGCTTCGCCTCCGGATTCGAGGTCAATGCAGATGTTCCGGAGTCCTGCCTGTCCTGCAATGTGGTTCCATGCTCCATCCAGATGCTGGTGGAGAATGCACTCAAACATAACCAGGTATCGCCGGACAATCCGCTCTGCATCCATATTGTGGCGAGCGGGCAGAAGATTACCGTGACCAACAACAAATCACCTAAACTGGCGGCTTCGGAGGATTCCACCAAGGTCGGACTGAATTATATCCGCCAGCAATACATTGACCTGTCGGGCAATGACATTGAAATAAACGATGACGTGGCCGAGTACTCGGTATCGCTTCCGCTGCTGCCCGCAGAAAAAACCACATAAAAATTTCGGATTATGGCATTGAAAGTATTGATAGTAGAAAATGAACCGATGGCTCAGGCCAATCTGAGCCGAACTCTACAGAAGTATTACCCGGATTTGGAAATCATCGGCACGACAAGTTCGGTCAGCGGCACGGTGGAGTGGCTGAAGGGGCATTCTGTCGATGTCATCTTCATGGACGTGGAACTTTCCGACGGGGACTGTTTCAGCATCTTCAGACAGATCAATGTGGATGCGAAGATCGTAATGACCACTGCCTATGACAGTTACGCCGTAAAGGCTTTTGAAGTGAACAGCGTGGACTATCTCCTTAAGCCTATAGAGAAGGAGGACCTGGACAGGGCGGTCCAGCGCTGCCGCAATTCGTCCGGAGTCACGGACATGTCCGCGCTGCTCTCGACACTGGCCGGAAACCAGCAACAGGCAGAATACCGCCAGAAAATCATGGTCCGCCTGAACGACAAGATCCTGCCGGTTTCCGTCAATGACATCTCATACTTCCTTTCAGAGGACAAGGTCACCTGGATGTTCACGTCCGACGGGTCGAAATATGTGCTGGACCAGTCGCTCGACGTACTGTCCTCACAGCTGGACCCTTCCCGCTTTTTCAGGATTTCGCGGGGCTGCATAATCTCATCTGCCGCAGTGCGCAGCATCATCAAACTACAGGGCGGACGGCTCCGTATCAATACCACGCCGCAGTGCAATACCGAGATTCTGGTCAGCCGCTCCCGGTCAGACGACTTCCTGCAATGGCTTGAGAACACGACCTGCTGACAGTTCATCCTGCAAATACGTCATTTCATCCGAAAAACTGGACAAGTCATTTTCGGATGTTGGTGAATGTATATAAATTAGAGGTAACAAACCACAAAACAGTACAATCATGACACGTACATTCAGAATCACATACCAGACTTCTTGGGGAGAAGAAATCAAACTGATATCCGGTGAGAAACAGGCCGATATGCATTACCTGCCGGGAGGAATCTGGGAGACGTCCCTGCTGGGCAAGAGCCTGCCTGCCAGGGCCGAATACCATTACGAATGCTGGAAAGACGGACGTAGAGTGCGCCGCGAATGGAAAAACCATATCGTTCCGGACACGAAGGAAACCGAGCTTTATGACCAGTGGACTGACATCCCGGCTGCCGCTCCATTCTTCACTTCGGCCTTCGCCGACAAGGTCTTCAGCATTGACCAGGACAGTTTCAAGGTCAATGAAGAGGCTACTCCGCAGGATATGTACCGCTGCGGCTGGAAATGCGCCGGCACAGCGGTCCCGGTATTCTCTCTCAGGACAGCGGACAGTTTCGGAATCGGAGACTTCCACGATCTGAAGAAACTCGTGGACTGGGTGGCGGCTACCGGCCAGAGGGTTATTCAGCTGCTTCCGGTCAATGATACGACCATGACCGGGACCTGGACGGATTCCTATCCGTACAGCGCGAATTCCATCTATGCCCTGCACCCGCAGTTCGTGTATCTTCCGGACGCAGGAGTCCGCAGAGATGCCAGCTACAAGTCATTGAAAGCAGAGCTTGAGGCACTTCCTGAGTTGGATTACGAAAGAGTGAATCAGGAGAAAGACAGGCTAATGCGCAAGGCTTTCGCCTCCACATGGGCCAAGGTGAGCGTTTCGGCGGAATATCAGAAATTCATAAAGGACAATGCAGAGTGGCTGGATGCCTACTGTGCGTTCAGGATTCTTCTCCACAAGACCGGGACCGGCGATTCCGCCAAATGGGGCAAATATGCCACGTACAGTGCCAAGAAAGCTGCATCGGTTCTGGCGGAGAACAGAGAAGAAGCTGATTACCAGTCATTTGTCCAGTTCCATCTGCACAAGCAGCTTGTAGATGCAAGGAACTATGCGAGAAAGCACGGCGTCACTTTCAAGGGAGACCTCCCTATCGGCGTGAGCAGAACCAGTGTGGACGCATGGCAGCATCCGTCCCAGTTCAATATGAATTCACAGGCCGGTGCTCCGCCTGACGCATTCTCTGCAGACGGCCAGATGTGGGGTTTCCCGACATACAACTGGGACAAGATGGAAGAGGACAATTTCGCATGGTGGAAGGCCAGACTGAAGAACATGGAGCAGTACTTCGACTTCTTCCGCATTGACCATATACTCGGACTTTTCAGGATTTGGGAGATTCCGGCGAATGCGAAGAGCGGTCTGCTGGGACATTTCTTCCCTGCTCTGCCGTATAGTGCCAAAGAATTGGCTGACAATGGTTTCGACATCAATTCCGGATGGTACACCTCCGATGGTGTGGACACGCTTTTCCTGGAAGACCCGCGCAAGTCCGGGTATTGGCATCCTCGCATCGGAGCGCAGAATACGGAGCACTACCGCAATCTCCCTGACTGGCAGAAAGATGCCTTCAACAGGCTGCATGACGATTTCTTCTATAGAAGGCACAATGCTTTCTGGCGTGATTCCGCACTCCGCAAACTGCCTGACCTTCTCGCCAGCACGCGAATGCTGACCTGCGGCGAAGACCTGGGCATGATTCCGGATTGCGTGCCGGACGTGATGAAGGAACTGCGCATCCTGTCATTGGAAATCCAGCGTATGCCTAAGGATACCCGTCACGAGTTTGCAGACACGTGGAGCTATCCGTACCTTTCCGTTTGCGCGACTTCCACGCACGACATGAGTCCTCTCCGCGCCTGGTGGAAGGAGGACAGAGGCGTCACACAGCGTTTCTGGAACCAGATTCTCGGAAAACCGGGCGAGGCTCCAGCCGACTGCACACCTGACATCTCCCTGAGTATCATCATGATGCACCTCCAGTCAGCATCCATGCTTGCCATCCTGCCGCTTCAGGATTATCTGTCGCTGAAGCCTGAGCTGTGCTTCGACGACCCTGACAAGGAGCGGATCAATGTACCTGCCATCTCGCCGTTCTACTGGCGGTTCAGGATGAAGACGACCATCGAGACTCTTATCAATGATGACCTCACCGGCTATCTCCGTTCTCTGATACGCAACTGCGGCAGGAGATAGGTTAATTCAAGTAGCCACCTAAACCGAATTTGTCCGTAAAATAGGCCCTTTTTACGGACAAGTTGAATCAAATACAAGTTGTCCGCGAAAAAACGTTTTAATCCGGACAAGTTGAAAAATCGTACAGTTTGTCCGCCGGAAAACGTTTTAGCCCGGACAAATCTGACGGAATTTCCGTAGATTTGCTGTATAAATCCAAAGAATCATGAAAAGAACAGTTGCGGCCGTGGTGCTGTATGTGGCATTGGCATTGAACTCGCTCGCCGGGAATCCGGTGATTGAGGATCCAGTGGTTGGGAATCCTGTAGCAGAAAATCCGGTGATTGAGGATCCTGTGGTTGGGAATCCTGTAGCAAAGAATCCGGTGGCAGGAAAAGAGCATTACCGTCATCTGAAGGACATTTCCTATACTGCTGTCAATGAGCAGGATGCGTATCGTAAGGAGAGATGCAGGCTGGACATTTATTATCCCGAGGACGTGAAGGAATTCAAGACATTGGTCTGGTTCCATGGCGGCGGTCTGGAGGGAGGACGCAAGGGGCTGCGGGAAGAGTTCCGCAACCGGGGATTCGCTGTCGTCGATGTGAATTACCGTCTTTACCCGAAGGTGAAATGTCCGGGATATCTCGAAGATGCGGCTCTTGCAGTCAGCTGGGTTTTCAACAACATTGCACAGTACGGCGGAAGTCCGTCGAAGATTTTCATCGGCGGGCATTCGGCCGGCGGATGGCTGACATTGATGCTGACGCTGGACAAGAGATGGCTTGCGGAATACGGCATTGACGCGGACAGAATCGCGAAGGCTTATCCCGTGGGCGGACAGACGATGACGCATTTCACTATCAAGAAGGAGCGCGGCATGGATGTGGATCTTCCGTTTATCGATGATATGGCGCCGTCTTTTCATGTCAGGAAGGAGGGTGCGCCGCTGATGCTGATTACCGGTGACCGTAATCTCGAAATGCTGGCCAGATACGAGGAAAACGCTCACCTTCTGGCGATATTGAAGCACTTCGGTCACGAGTCGTCGCTTTTCGAGCTTGAAGGCTTCGACCATGTCAATGTCCTCTCTCCAGCCTGTCTCCTGATTAGGAGAGACATCGCCAAGGCGGAATGACGGGAAAAGACTGATTCGCGCAACTGATTCACGCCGAGCAACTTGTCCGTAAAAACCCACCTTTTCACGGACAAGTTGTTGATTTTGAGCCACTTGTCCGTGAGATACCCCTTTTTACGGACAAACTGATGATTGGAGTCAATCTCTGCCTGAAGAATTGTTCCGCTCATTCCGGTGGAGAGGTTGAGGGGATAAGAGCGAAGGTCTTGGAGAAGTGCGGATGGGGATGGAGGCTGTAGGCGGAAGGAGTTTATATGAGTAAAGAAAAGAAGGAGCGCGTATCACTACGGGCTCCTTCTGCACAAAAATAGTATATAATAATCGTTGGTAAACGATCTTTCAAGTTCTTTCCGTTATCCGGCGCACGGGCCGAGGTCCTAATCGACCACGTCCATTACGCAGCGGACGTAATAATCCTTATCTACAGCAACAGTCATCTGAGTACCGGAAAGCACAAATCCATACTCATTACCACTTCCACCTTTATAATATCCGCTCTGAACGCCAGTAAATGAGGTACAGCTGTAAAGGTTTTGCAAACTAGTATTTACTGCAGACATTATGGACAATTCTCTCTGGTTAGGGACTCTCCATGAGCCACCATATCCAGCTGCCTTCTGGCAGACATCATCGGTTGAATTGATAAAGCCACTTCCTTTAGCAGAACTGATAACCTGCTCCTTAGGATATTTATTTGGCAAATTCGAACTTGCAATCTTAAACTTCTTGTAAAGTTTATTACTATCCTTACCTCTTTCGAAATAAGTTTGGAAACCGCCTGACTGGTGAGTTCGAAGTGCTACGTCATTCAATTTCAACTCAACAATATTGTCTTTATATGAATAGTACGTCTCCGCACTTTCCAAGCCATCTGAGTTTGACACCAATGTTCTTATACATCTGACCATAGTTGCACTACTATTTGTTCCTGTAGCACAACCCTCCTCAGCCCAGAATGTATTCGCAGAAGAACAAGTAAAATAATGCCATGGCGACAATTTCGCATCTACTCCATTGCCAAAAGCCTTTTTCAAAGCCAGCCACTCACTTTCAGTCGCCTTGAACAATCTCGCATCAGTATCAAAGGCCTCCTCTCCTGCCCACATACCTTTGTACTGGTCCACAGAAGCGAGATACCATTTTATCTCATTTTCGTCGATTGTTCCGTTACCATTTTCATCCCGGTTACGGCTCATACAGGCTTTATATGCACCAGTATATATATCCTGCTTACCTGTACTCTTGGTCGAGCTCGCATAAAAACCTTTATTTTTATTATTGGAAATCGCAGAAGCCCTTCCATCCCATGGTTCCTCAAGACTATTCGTTCCTTTCACAACATCCACGCCCTGGACCTTCTCCTCAGAAACCGACTCAAGACCGAACGGCTTCAATGTCGGGTCCAATTTGTAGAATGTCCAGATGGATTTCTGAGAAACCACATATTTTGCTCGAGCGAAAGAACTTTGACCGTCTGCACTGACGAAAAGTTCATTGGCAAAATACATTCGGCGCGGCTCAGATTTGTTCACATACTCGGTCCAGTTCTTGTCCGGATAGTAGTTTTCATCCACAAAGCAGGTAACATAGACTGACGAGCCTGTAGCATTAAAATACGATGCAGTCTGTTCCTTTCCCGCCTTATACAAATCCCGCAAGAATTCGAATATGGTCTGAGTATTATCTTTGCCAGGATATGCGCACACATCTGAGATAGAATGGGTACTTGTACTTGAATTCTGAACCAGACATCCGACATTTAAATTAGGTGTAGAATAAGACGCCCCAGTATTCTTCACAAAACGCACCCAGTCGAAATCCACATCTCCGCTTATCAGAATTCTGGATGCATCCACAGGCATACCGTCAGTTCCGACCGTAGTGAGCACAGTAGGGTTAGACTGAGTCTTGAATTCAGCAGCATCGTAAATCCGGCCTTCTCCGTCCACAATCATCGATATTGTCTCACAGAACGCTGTCTGGATTTTCAGGATATATCCGTATTTACCAACATTGATAATATCATTCAGCTCAGACATGGAGAACTTCATCACCCTCGCCTCGTAATGGCAGTCCACCTCCAGGATATCAGTTCCTTTGAAGATGACAACTCCCTCAGAACCAGGGTCATCACCATTCTTTTGGGACTCAGCGATAAAGTTATTCACGCCCTTTATGGTCAATGTATATTCATAGTTGCTGTTTGCAGCGACCGAGAAATCTGCCGGGTGCTTCGAGAAATCGCCCAAATGGACAGTATAGCTCAAATCGCCCGCATAATCGCCGCCCTGATATTTACCGTGAATGACAACATAGGTTGCATTTTCAGGTGCATTGACAAATGATTTTTTGCCAGTTGTTTTATCGTAAGTATTTATCTCACGGTCATTGAAAGAAGTCGGTGTCGCAGTCGTAGTCTGGACATTGGCAGGAAGATAGCATTGATAGCTGTTCTCTGACCAGATGATTCGGTCAAACGTCTCAAAACCGGAAGGCGCTACATTATTACCGCGCATCAAGCCATAGACCTGAGGCACATTGTGAATCTCCATATACTCCGGCTTGAATGTTACATTGCCTTCCGTCTTGACAGTTATCTTGTTCTTGGACAGGATTTTATACAGTTTCACACGCTTACGGTCGTCATCGGTAGGAGACGTGATTTCAGCCTGCTGCGTCGTGCCATCTTTTCGCGCAATGGTCACTGGAGCACCGTTATTGGCAAAACCGCTCATCACGAAACGGTTGTCGGCAGGGTTTATGGAGCCGAGCTGACGGGTACAGGTAGCCGACAGGAAGGTTTCGCGGGTAAGATGCGAAAGATTCGACTCATCGATATCGAGGATGGCATCGTCAGTGACCTTGTACTGCGAAGTCCTTGCATTGGCAATGGCGTAGATATATACCTCGCCGGTGGAGGTAGGGATATTGCTGACAGTAGCCGTGCGGTCGTAACCTGGCTGGGAACTGTCATCCGTAAAAGTCAAGTCATCTTTCGAGAAATACTTGTATCCCACGAGATTGCCAGTAGCCTTGGAGAAAATATAGATTCGGAGATTCTCCACAGCACGCTCGTTGTCATCGTTCGGGTCCCACGGACTCTTGACGATGACCTGATCCATCCCGCCGGAAAAGACATTGAGCGAGAGATACACAGTTCCTTCCCCGTGGTCCGGAGCACTGATGTTCTCTTTCACGCAGGAGGCCAATGAGCATAAGGTCAATGCCGCAGCTACCAGTATGTTTACAATATAGTGTTTCATAATTCCCTTCATTATTCAAATGTCACTTCTCCGCCTTTGTCGCCTTCCCAGTTCATCACAGTCACTTGCGTGCCGATGGCGTCATTACTGTACACCAGGTTATAGAGATATCTGTGGCCGGCATCCCAAAGCTTATCCTTGGTGATGTTCGCAAGATTTATGTTAATGGTCTTGATGACAGTGGTTGTGGTAGATTCTTCTATCTGAGTTGTTTTTTTCGTATAACTTCCGATGTTAGAAAGAGTAGCGTTCTGCACTTTATGGGTTCCTTTTCCTTTTCCAACACATTCATAATAAACAGTAGTCCATATGCCAAAACCAGTCGTTTTTTTGACATAATCTCCATTAGGGTCCTCAACAAAAGTCACATCATAATCACCACCACTCCAACTATATTCATAATACACATAAGGCACTATAGCCGTAGTCGTCACCGTTGTCTCATACTTAATCTCCAGCACCTTGGCACCCAGCGACTCGCCCTCGGCTCCGCCTTCACCAGGTCCCTTCGCCGCATTCGTAATGTCCAGCTGCTGCGGCCATATCAGACGATAATCCTCCACAGGGAAAGATGCGCCCGTATATGTCTTGCCAGGAATCATAAGGTTCACAGTAGAGCCGGATGCGACGGGAACAGCCGTACCGCCTTCAACGGCAGCTCCCGGAATACCATCCGCAGGATCCATTACCATAGAGGTATATTCAATCTCAGGACTACCGGTATTGTTAGGATCCCAAGCCAGACCGTAATTGATGGTCGCAGTACAGGAATTGCCCACCTTCAGCCTTACAGAGGTAATCTTGAGAGGATTAGGGCTGTCATTTTTCAGTGTGAACGCATATCCGGCGAACAGATGGCGGAACTGCAACTCTACAGGGCCAGTGCCCGCGCCAGTGTTCAGATTGCGCTCTGCTATATTGGAATAGATCAGGTCGAACTGCTCTTTGTCAGTATTATAAGTATTGAAAGTTGCAGGGACTGAAAAAACCTTATGTTCAGCATTGAAATTCCAGTCTGCAGGAATAGTATTGCCCGCCATTTTGTTGGCCACGCCATAGAACCTGTGCGAACCCATCTTGGTCCAGTAATAATGTTCCTGACCAGATGACACATCAAGTCCTTTATAGAAAGGCCATACGGAGCCATCCGCAGCAGAATTGCAGACGGCATTGGCATCGCGGATATAGAATTCGGCAGTAGCCCAAGTAGCGGTAGGAGAATATATATCGAAGATTTTCAATGCATTGCCCACCTGTCTGAACGAACCGGCATCAAGCATTGCTCTCGTACCGGGTTCAGTGGAACCGGCGATGAACAGGATTTCATCACCACGACTCACCACTTCATCCGGCTCGACCCTGACAGTAGTACAGGAGCCAAGCGAGACAAGCAGCGCCGCTACAGAAGCCAAACTATATTTGATATCAGTTTTCATCATCTTCAATTAATCTGAAAGTCGCTCATCCCAGCTGCTTATGCCCGTAGTGTATTTCAGCACGAACGGGTCTCCGGTAGTGTCTTCCGGACCAGGTTCCTGGATATTGAGCGTATATGTGTAGTGCCTGTCGGACAACCACTCCTTAAGCACTGCAGGTGTTTCAACAGTCTGGTTGCCAAGCCATTCGCTCCCGGCTGTAGAAAGAGCAAACGTAACTCTGATGGACGCGCCGCCGTCCTGCGGAAGGACAAACCAGCTGCCGCCCAAATAGGATGGAGACATCTTATATACTTCGACACCTTCTCCGTCAGCCTCAAATATGGTGAGGTCGCTTTTCTGCCCTGACGATCTCCAGTCCGGTGATGCCGAAGAATCGTAGCTTCCCTGCCTGAAAATGCCGCAAAGCTCGATTTTCTGAATTTTGACGCGGGTTTCCAAGTTCAATGTCTGCTTCACGCGAAAGTCCATCTTGGTCAATGCGTGGCGGAACGGAAATCCCACGATACTGTCGTTCTTGGTATAGGCCCTGTCGGTTTCTGCCAAAAGGATGTCTATGCCCTTGCCTTCCACCGTGTACGAATCGATCTTGAGATTGCATTCACGGTCACAGGTTACCTGAAGGTCTGTAGGATAATATCCTGCAAATGTCAATGACTGGTCATATGGCCACTGTGGAGAGTTCTCAGGGAACCAGCCTCTGGCGCCACGGGACTTGACAATGACATCGTCAAGATATTTTTCACCGGAATCCCGGGAGACCGCAGTAACGCGGAACTCCCTGTCTTCCGGAAAAGGAATGAAATCCTCTCCAGATCTTGTACCCAAGCCTACAACCGGTCTCAATCTGATTTCACCCGTAGTCTTGTCATATTTGAGATGTGACAAGCAACTTGATGACACGCCTGCTGTCAGAAGCAGTACTAATATTTTGGAAAGGATTTTCATACTATAACTAAAATTAAACTATCTGCAAACGCTTACTGAGCATTGATGCCATTAGCAGTAACATTTTCCCAGTCCGTGAGTGTAGGCTTGATGAGAATCTCATTTTCGCCGGCAGCACCCTTGATGTTGAAATTCAGTGTGTAGATATAGTGCTTGCCACTATCCCACTTGTTAAGTGCAACAGCAGGTTCACCTGTCGTACATTTATTAAGTGTGAAAGTAAGTGGCTGGTCTGCAGACCAAAGGCCAGTAGGCATCAACTGAGAGAATACTACTGTAAGAGTAACATCGTTGCTAAGAGTTTGAGGGATAACTACAGTTCCTTTTGCATTATTCTCAAGTGCCTGAACAGGTTTTTCAGCAGTCGGCAGCTCAACCTCTTTATAATTATTATTAACGCTGAAAACTGTGAGTGTCTGTTTATCAGTTTCAGAAGGGGTCCAATCAATCGTAGCGCCGGCAGTCTTGAATGCTCCTTTATTTACGATACCGTTCAATTTAACTGATCTGATTTTGAACTGTTTATTAGATTCCGCATTTGCAGCTACTGCCTGAACAGTAACCCAAGACATAGCGTGATAGAATACCATTGGAACAGCTGTAGTAGTCTTGTCATGAGATTCAGCTGTCATAGGACTCCAGAGAAGGTCCACAGTACTACCGAGATCTGTGCTCTGAACATAGCTTGTCGCAGAGAACGCATCCGTCTTCTCATCATAAGAAAGTTCTGCTACGCTTGGCGAGTAAGCTGCGAATACAAGTGAACCGGTCTTTGGCCAATAATAACTATTTCCATCACCGCCCCAGTTACCGGAACCTGCCCTGTTGACAAATTTCACATCCTTCAGATAAGCAGCTGAATTTGCAAGGAAATTAGCCTTAGGAGTACCAGCATCGACTGTGTTATAAAAAGCATAAACTCCCATGTCGTTGGTGATAGGGAATGTTGTTCCAGTAATGGCAGCTTTAGTCATATTGGCTCTTGTCACAGGAGCAAGAGCGATCTCACCAGGCTGCTCATAGCTTACTGATGTTTTGGTGCAGGCTGCCAGTGCGGCAACTCCAAGCACGATTGAAATAATTTTTTCATTTTTAATACAGTATTAAGAAAATTTAAATGTTTATGTTCGTATTGATGTCTTTCCATTCATCCACTGACGGCGCAAGTCCGCCTCCTTCCTTGTGTTCAGGCTCAGGTATCTCGATATCGTCAGTGTTCACGAGGAAATACTGGCGCGGATTGTCGATAAACTGGTCGGAGATGTCCACATTGAAAATATATCCCTTACCTGCGACGTCGGTGATGACGAGGGACAGGATCTGCCGTTCGCCACGCTTAGGAGACCGTCCGAAGGTATTGAACCTGGCATCGAGAAATCCGTCTCTGTCCAAGTTCCGGACATCGAAAAACACTGACGCGACTTCTTCGGAGCGGTTTCCCGGGCCGAGTCTGTGGTATTGCGACAGGCCGGTGATGACGGCCGAGATGGAACCCACATACTGGGCGCCCTTGATCTTGTTCACGCAAAGTATCCACGACTGCACGACTGTCTGACAGTCTATTGTCAATGTCACTTCCGGAGACTCCACCGAACGGGCAGGCATGTCCACATTCATCAGACGGCCTACGAAGAGGTGGTCAGGGTCGTAAACGATGGTCTCTTCTGTTTCGTCACCGGGGCTTCGAGTACCGCGGCTCTTGAGCTTACTCTTGAACGAGTCGGCAATCTGGTTGGTCGTGGCGCTGATGCGGCCGAAGGTGTTTTCGTTCTGGATGAAGGTGACCTGCGTACCGAAGTTGTAGGCCAACACGTCATAGGACCTTCCCGGCAGCACTGACACCTGGCCTCCCTGAGGAGGGAGATATGCCTGGGCAACGAGGTTTCCGTTGTTATGGTCGAAGAACGCGACTCTCATCATTTCCGGTTCCGTCATTTCCGGACCGTTCAAGATGTTCTGGTCTATGTTGAATACGACATTGACATTATAGTCAGCATCGCTGAGCGGACGCCTCTTGCAGGAAGGGGCTGAGAAGATCACTGTCAATGCGAGTGCAAGTATCATTATCTTTTTCATCGCTCGCCTCCTTTCACTTTATGTTTCACGATGATCGGCAGGACAAACGAGATTCCGGCTCTGGTAGGACCGAAGAAGGTGTAGTACTTCTGCTTGATGCCAGGGTCCTTGATGAGCTGAGTGTAGTCATGGGTCGGGGTGTAGTGACGGGCCTGTGTCATCATACAGCCGACACCGATATTGAATTCCATACGCATCCACTTGTGGTCACGTCTTCCGATAGGCAGGCCGAAGGTGTAGTCCACACCGAAATCGATGTATTCGCCCTGGTAGCCGCTCATCTTCTTCTGGTAGTCATAGTAGCCGCCGCCGGCATAGATTCCGAGCGCGTGTCCTTTGAGCTTGTCGGCACGAGTCCATTCATATTTGCCTTTACGTCCTGTAAACCAATATTTTCCGTCAATAAACCAGCCGAGCATCTCACCGCAGTACTTGTTGTTCTTGGCAAGCCACCAAGGGTACCAGTAGTCGGCTCCGATGGAAATATGTCTTCCGATAGGAATCTCGATGCCGAAGTTGAGTCCCGGAACGAGAAGGTTGGTTCTGCCGGCAAGTATCATCTGGCGCTCGTAAGCAGGTTTGCCTGCCTCGGACGGAGTAAATTCTGTAGGAACATAAGTCTGAGGAATCAATGCCATGCTGCTCTCGGATTTCAGAGGGACATCAGGTCTGACTGCTTCCAGCACAGGAACTTCCGGATCCACCCAGACGCAGATCCAGGTAGCGAGTCGGAGTTTAGGCATGTGGTTCACTATTATATAATGCCAAGTGTAGCCGTTGTCCAGATGCTGGATACGCCATTTCTTGGTGTCATTGCCCACGTTGGAATCGAGGATGCGGAGGACGCGGTCCTTGTTCTGAAGCTTGTAGTTGGCCTCGATTTCCGCTCTGAGTCCGTCCCAGTTCTCATTCTGCGGCCTGAGGACGATCTTGTCCCCATTCAGAGACGAGCCTTCAGGGATATTTTTCACGATGAAACGGCGTGCAGCCTCTGCTCTCTTGCGGGCGAGCCATACGTTGCGCTCATACACACCCTCAGGAGATGCATAGGAAGAAATGGTGTGCTGTCTATTTTAGGGGAAATAAGGAGGTATTTGCGGATCTGCGCAATCTGCCACTCGTTATCAAGATAATGCTCATCGATATCGACCCTGTCCAGCCAATAATATATCGCAAAGCGTCTCTCCACAGATCGTGCAGAAACCGAACGCCCGGTATCAAGAGTTGTCGCTTCTTGAGCTGAAACTCCGACTTGCCCCGAAAACAGGGCCGAAATCAGAAGAGCAACTGTAAGAAGCCGCTTTGTAATCCTTGCCATCTACTTATATCAGTTCTTAAAATATTACACTGTCGGGAACGGGTCCCGAGGATATTTCACTTGCTTTCGTTTTATTAAAGTAGAACAAAATTAGTTTTGAGAATCGAGATTTGCAAATATATTTTTTCTAAATACAGGGCTGCAAATTTGGCAAAAAGTGCTATTTAGGCTACCCCCCCCCAGACAAATTTTGACCAAAATCAACATACGCCATTTTTTGGCGTAGAATATAGGCGACACACGCAAAATACGGCACATAAGCCATTTTTTGGCGTAGGTGAAAATTATGTTCTTTTGGTCGAAAAAACCGAAAGCGAAAAAAGTTGTAACTTTTTTCGCTTTTACAGTTTTTGACAGGAAATGAACTCAAATGAACCAGTCTAGAGGCCTAAAATGACGGACTCCACGATTTCTGAAAAGAAACGCATCTCGAGCAAATGTTCTTTTTCTGCTATTGTTTCAGGGGTGTCGTCAGGAGTCAGCGGAGTAGAGCGCTGGGCTATGATTTCACCGCCGTCCACGGTATTACTTACGTAATGAACGGTCATTCCGGTTTCGGTCTCTCCGGCTGCTTTTACTGCTTCATGAACGTGATGTCCATACATACCGATCCCGCCGAATTTGGGCAGGAGCGCAGGGTGAAGATTTATCATCCTGTGGTCATAGGCATTGATAAGAAAATCTGGTACGACGAGCAGAAATCCCGCGAGGACGATGAAGTCGATTCCGAATTCCTTCATCAGAGGCATCAGCTTGGACTCGTCGTTGAAGTCTTTCTTGGGCATGACTACTGTGGGTATCCCGTGGTTCTGCGCCCGTACAAGGGCATATGCGTCGGCCTTGTTGCTCAGGACTACAGAAATCTTGACTTTATCAGAGCCGCTGAAATGACGGATGAGGGATTCGCAGTTCGTTCCGCTTCCGGACACGAAAATAGCCACATTAATCATATATATGTCGAATTTGGTCGCACAAAGATAATGAAAGTTTCGTATTTTAGTAAGGTTTGTATATATTTGAAAGTTTTTGTGTGAAGAAAATGAGGAAAAAAATATACATAAATGTTATCCTGACTGCCTTGCTGACCACCTTTTTCTCTGTTTCAGCGGGAGCTCAGGCTACCAAGGTGAAGGGCAGGGTGACAGATTCGGAAAGCGGTGAAGGGATACCTTTCGCCGCCGTATATTTCTATGGGACGACCATAGGCGTTTCCACTGACCTGGAAGGGTATTATTCTATGGAGACACGTGATTCTACGGCAAATACGCTGTGCGCGGCGCTGTTAGGATATGAGACTCAGATGATACGAGTGAGCCGCAGGGCATTCAGCGAGGTGGATTTCAGGCTCCATCCTGTCACTTCTTCGCTCAATGCGGCAGTGGTAAAGCCGGACAACCGGTATATGAAATGGATTCTGAAGCAGATCGACGAGCACAAGAAGGTCAATGACCCGGAACGCCGTGATGCCTATGCCTGCGACATCTACACCAAGATGGAACTGGACCTGACAAATCCTGACCGCAACTTGCGCAACCGTATGATACGCAGGAACTTCGGCTTCATCTTCGACTATATGGACACGTCTGTGGTTTCCGGCCAGCCTTTCCTTCCGGTGATGATTTCGGAAACACGGGCCAAGAGATACCACAGCATTTCTCCGGATATCAGCAAGGAAGCCATAGAGGCGACTAGGATTTCCGGTTTCAATGAGGACAATGCCATTTCGCAGTTTACCGGCAGCATGCACCTGAAGACGAATTTCTACAACAATTTCATCAATGCCTTCAATGTGCAGATTCCGTCTCCGCTGTCGTCCAACGGAAGTGTTTACTATAATTATTATCTGGTGGACAGCCTCAACATTGACGGAAGAAAGACTTGGAAAATCAGGTTCCATCCCAGCAGGGGCGTGTCCTCGACTGTCTTCGACGGGGAAATGAACATTGACTCGGAAACTTTCGCGCTGAGGGAGATTCATGCGAAAATGATGAAAGGGGCTAATGTGAACTGGATCAGGGACATGGTGATAGACCGTACTGATCAGCTGGTCGGGGATTCGCTCTGGTTCTACAAGCAGGACAAGCTGTACGTGGATTTTTCCGTGACGATGAGTGATTCTTCGAAGTTCGTGTCGTTCCTGGGCAACCGTCAGATAGATTATATGAATCCGGTGCTGGGTGAGCCGGCAAGGAAGCTGGTCCAGCAGGCCCACGCTACTTCCGTGCACGTGATGAAGGATGCGGGGAAGAAGGATGAGGCGTGGTGGAGCGAGGCCAGGCCGTACAAGTTATCGGAAAAGGAGCAGAACATCTACAATATGGTGGACTCCATCAAGCATGTTCCGCTGTACAATACCGTATATAATATCGTGAATACTGTGGTTTCGGGGTACTTGGAGACGAAATACGTCGCTTTCGGACCGTATTCGCGGCTGTACAGTTTCAATGACACTGAAGGCAACAGGGTTTCGTTCGGGGCGCGTACCACATCTGAGCTGAGCAAGAAATTCAGGATTGAGGGCTATCTGGGCTATGGTTTCAAGGACAAGGAGTTCAAGGGCGGTGGTTCGCTGGAATGGATGTTCAGCAAGCAGCCCACCATGAAGCTGACTATAAGCGGAAAGCACGATATCCTGCAGCTCGGAAAGGGGAAGAACGCGTTCAATGACATGAATATCTTGTCATCGCTTCTTCGCAAGAGAGGCAGCGAGAAGAGGAGTCTTGTCAATGAATATTCAGCGACTTATGACTGGGAAATCCGTCCGTGGCTGAACACATCGACCTCTCTGGAGTTCAGGAGGATATTCTCCAATATGTTCGTGCCGATGGACAGGGTGGTTGCTGCAGCCGACGGATCTTCCATGGATACTGTAAGGGTCAATTCCGTGGGCTCCAATGATTTGAGGCTGATAGCACGGTTCTCCAAAGACGAGACTGTGGCAAGAGGAACGTTCGAAAAGTCGTATCTGCATTCGGACTACCCTGTCTTCACGCTGGACCTGATGGGCTCGCTGAAGGGTATCGGAAAGAATGAATACAGTTATTTCAGGAGTGAGCTGTCCATAGATTACAAGCTGAGGATTCCGCCGGTGGGAATGTCCAAGATCAAGTTCACTGCCGGAAAAATCGTCGGCACAGTGCCTTATCCGATGCTGAAGTTGCATGAAGGTAACGGAACTTATATTCTCGACCACAGTTCGTTCTCGTGCATGGAGTTCTATGAGTTTGCTTCAGATACATGGACGACATTGTTCTGGGAGCATAATTTCGGCGGGTTCTTCATCGGCAAGATTCCGCTTCTGAAAAAGACGAAAATCCGTGAGGTCTTCACGCTCAAGGCGGCCTACGGCACATTGTCACAGAAGAACAACGGCATTATCGGCAATCCGAATTCGGTCAATGCACCGATGCTTTTCCCTGCGGGGATGAACATGCTAAACAAGCCTTATGTGGAAATGGGCGTGGGACTCACGAACATTTTTCGTCTGGTGAGGGTGGATGCAGTATGGCGCATGACGCACCGATATACGGACACTCCGGCCGGGAAGGTGAAGTCTCCGCATTGTTTCGTAGTGAACATGGGACTGGAACTCAGATTCTAAGTCACAGTCCCATAGCAGTTTAAGCGGTTTTCTTGGATTCGATGCGGTGCTCGATGTTGATGAGCAGACTGCCGAGGAGTCCTGCACAGAGTGAGCCCATCAGCACTGCAACCTTGCCCATGTCACGCAGCATTGACGTAACCTCAGGTGCCTGGTTGCCGAATGAGAGGGTATCTACGAAAATGGACATTGTAAATCCGATTCCTCCGAGGCAGGCCACGGCAATGAGCATTCTCCAAGTCGCGCGGGAAGGCATCTCTCCGATGCGGAGTTTGATGGCGATGAAGCTTGCCAATGAGATTCCGAGCGGCTTGCCGATAAGGAGTCCGAGGAAAATTCCCATTCCTACTCCGCCGAGTGCGGCATCGAAACTGAAGACATTGAAATAAGACAGGTCAGGGATTTCGACTCCGGCATTGGCCAGCGCGAATATCGGCATGATGAGGAAGTTCACCCACGGAGAGAGCAGGTGTTCGAGTCTGCTGCTCATGCTGATGGAGTCGCGAGAGATGACGGAAAGTCTTCTGAGACAATGTCTTTGAGGGCCGTTAGGAAAGCCGGAAGCGGTGGATTCTATGCCGCTGTATTCGGCAATGCGTCTTTCGTACTGTTTGCGTTTACGCTGGAAGTATGCTTCTGAGAAACGCGGTGTCATAGGTATCAGGAAGGCCATCACGACTCCGGACATGGTGGAATGTATGCCGGCGTAGTAGAAGAGGCTCCAGATGATGATGGCGGGCACGAGGTAGAACCAGACGCGTTTTTCGCCAAGTTTGTTCATGAGTACGACGAGGCAGATGAGGACGACTGCGATTGCGAGAAGGTCCAGTCGGACAGCGCCGCCGTAGAATAACGCCACTACCAGTATAGCGATAAGGTCATCGGCTATGGCCAATGCGGTGAGGAACACTTTGAGTGATACCGGTACTCTGTCGCCGAGTATGGACAGGATGCCGACTGCAAATGCGATGTCGGTGGCTGTAGGGATTCCCCAGCCTGAGGCAGCTGCCGTGCCGTGGTTTACCAGTGTGAATATCAATGCAGGGGCTACGACTCCGCCGAATGCTGCGATTACAGGCATGAGGGCTTTCTTCACTGTGGAGAGTTCGCCGACTTTCATTTCTCTGCGGATTTCCAGGCCGACAGTGAAGAAGAAGATTGTCATAAGTATGTCATTGACAAAACTTTCGACTGTCATTCCGTGCGGGAAATAGACTCCGTTGCCTGACGGAGAACTGAGGAACAGGGTTATGCTGGAGTTCAGAAAGTCGTGATAGAAGCCTTTGGTGAACGGGAGGTTCGCCAGCAGCATGGCCACGACTACGCAGGCGAGCAGGACAACGCCCTGTGCCCACGGCTGGTTTCTGAATGCTTTTCTTCTATGATCAAAATTCCGTATTCCCTTGGTCCAAGTATAGATAGGTATAAGTCCCATAGCATTTGATATTTAAAAGTCCATTATTATCGTTCCGCAATCCTCCATTCCAGGCGCGAAAACGAACTGCAAAAATAATCAAAACGACGGATTTTTCAATGACTTCTGCTCTTCTGCAAATCAGAAAAATCGTTAAATTTGTGTTTCCGTATGGTGGCTGATGCAGGTGGCTGTAGCGAAAACCGACACCTGTCAGCAATGTGTGTAGAGTCATAAAGTATATTTATAATGGAAAAGGCAGGATTTGTGAAGGCTGGAAATTTTGTAGCATTCGCACTATGAAAAATGATGCACCGAAAGTCGTGAAGATTCACGACGTGAAAATAGACCAGGAGTACATGCAGTGGCTCGGAGAAATCAAAGCCCGGTACCGCAATGCTCAGATTAGAGCCTCTGTAAAGATCAATGTCGAGCAGTTGCTTTTCAACTGGCAACTTGGGCGCGACCTTGTGATGCGCAAGGCTGAAGAGAGATGGGGCTCCGGCATTGTTGAGCAAGTCAGCCTGGATCTTCAGGCTGCTTTTCCGGAATCCAAGGGATTCAGCACCACGAATCTGTGGTACATGAAGCAGTGGTATCGTTTCTATACGGATAACGGACAAAAACTCCACCAACTTGGTGGAGAAATCCAATCTGCTGATTATCAAGTCGCCAAGAAACTCCACCAGCTTGGTGGAGAAATAGCAAACGAAGATAATCCGGATATGGGCGGAATTCGTTTTCCCGCATTGCTGGCATTGATTCCATGGCGCCACCACGTAGAGATTGTCTCCAAGTGTAAGAATATCGAAGAAGCCATCTTCTATATTGTACATGCCGCCACAGAAGGCTGGAGCCGCAATACCCTGATGAATTGCATCAAGGCAGACTATTTCCATACGTCCGGCGGAGCCATCACCAACTTCAGTGATAAGCTTCCTTCCCCTCAAAGCGAACTGGCTCAAGCCATTACCAAAGACACCTACGATTTCGGTTTCGCATCCCTGAAAAAAGGCTACGAGGAAGAAGAGTTGGAGACAGAGTTAGAGAAACATCTTACCGACTTCCTTCTGGAACTCGGAACAGGATTCGCTTACCTGGGCCGGCAGAAGCAGATCATTGTGGCAGGAAAGACGAGGAAACTGGACATGCTTTTCTTTCACATACAGCTCAACTGCTACATCGTGGTTGAACTCAAAGCGGTGCCTTTCCAACCGGAATTCGCCGGCAAGCTCAATTTCTACGTCAACGCCGTGGATGACCTGATTAAAACACCGTCTCAGAATCCGACCATCGGTCTGCTTATTTGCAGCAACAAAGACGAAACGGAAGTTCAGTATGCGTTCAAAGGAGTCCAGACACCTATGGGCGTCGCATCTTACAACAATATCCAGATGAAAGAGATCCAGGACCAGTTGCCATCCATTGAAGAACTCAAAAACCGCATACGGCTGTTGGAAGAAGAACTTGACAAGAAAAAATGAGAGCAAAAGAATTCATTGTAGCAAACGAGGCTACGCTGAAATACCCCGCTGAAATCCGTCAGATCATTGACAAAATGCCGGGGCTTTTCCGCTTAGGGAAATCAAAAGAAATCGTTAACTTTGCATCTTGAAAGCCTGCTGGATCAGGCCCTTCGGGGTAAAAAGTGGAGAAAATTGAAAGAGAAGATATTATGGCAGACAGCAATTTTATAGATTATGTGAAGATTTTCTGTGCGTCAGGGCATGGCGGACCGGGTTCGGTGCATCTGCACAGGGCCAAGTATGTTCCTAAAGGCGGACCTGACGGAGGGGACGGCGGAAGGGGCGGTCACATAATACTGCGTGCAAATCCGCAGTTCTGGACATTGATCCATCTGAAATACAAGAAGTTCGTGAAGGCTGAGAACGGCGAACACGGCGGCGCGGCGCTTTGCAAGGGAAAGCAGGGACAGGACATCATCCTGGACGTTCCTGTGGGCACGGTCGTGAAAGACGGTGAGACCGGCGAATTGCTTTTCGACATGATGGAGCCCGGAGAGGAGAAGATTCTCTGCAAAGGCGGCAGGGGCGGACTTGGAAACAACAATTTCAAGTCAGCTACCCAGCAGACTCCGCGTTATGCGCAGCCGGGCGAAGAAGGCGAGGAAGGATGGTTCATATTGGAGCTGAAGATACTTGCTGATGTCGGACTGGTAGGCTTTCCGAATGCCGGAAAGTCCACATTGCTCTCGGCCATAACATCCGCCAAGCCGAAAATCGCGAACTACGCGTTCACTACATTGGAACCGAACCTCGGAATCGTGCGCTACCACGATGACAAGTCTTTCGTGATGGCTGATATTCCGGGCATTATCGAAGGCGCACATGAGGGCAAGGGCATCGGTCTGCGTTTCCTCAGGCATATCGAGCGGAATTCCGTGCTGCTTTTCATGGTGTCCGCCGATGAGGAGCATATCGGAAAAGGTTATAAGATTCTTCTGAACGAGCTGAAGATGTACAATCCGGAACTGCTTGACAAAGAAAGGGTTCTGGCTGTCACCAAGTGCGACATCATCGATGAGCAGACCAAGAAGAAGATAAAGAGGACATTGCCTAAAGACATCCCGACAGTTTTCATCTCTTCTGTTACCGGTGACGGACTGAACGAGCTTAAGGACGAACTTTGGACTGCATTGCACGAATAACGTATGGAATTGGTATTCTGGGACATACTGCACAAATGGGATCAGATTCTGACGCTGTTCATCAACAAGTTTCATCATCCCGCCTCTGACCAGTTCATGATCTTCATGTCTGATAGGGCCGTCTGGTTTCCGCTCTACGCCCTGATTGCATTTTTCTTCGTGAAAAGGCTCGGGTGGAAGAAGGGCCTTATCGCCATTGCATGCATGGGGCTTACGCTTCTTGCCTGCGACCAGACTTCCAATCTCCTGAAATATTCCGTGGCAAGACTTCGTCCGTGCTACAGTTCAAGGATGATTTTCGGAGGACTGCACGTCCTGGAAACCAGAGGCAACTTCTACGGTTTCTTCTCCGCTCACGCTGCCAATGCATTCGGCTTCGCCCTATGCTCATCCATACTGTTCCGCTACGACAAGACGCATACCTACAGGGCCTACATAACGTGGATACTGATATGGGCTACATTGCTGTCCATCAGCAGGATATTCGTAGGCAAGCATTATCTCGGAGACGTCATTGTCGGCGCTGTGATAGGCTGCTCCTATGGTACAATCATAGCAATGGCCGCCAGGTGGTTCTTCGCCAGATTCATTGACAAAAAACGGCCGGCAGCCATTGGTACTTCTACAAAGGACGATTCTACTACAACGAAGGAATAGTCTTTTCCATCTGGATTCCTCTCGAGCCCTTGACGAGGGCGGTATATCCTGAAAACGGGTTGCGCGCGAGTTCATCAGCAAGCTCAGTTGAAGTGGCGAACCAGCTTACATTCTCAGGTTTTACACTGTCTTCCAATGCTTTACGGAATTCTTCCCCTACAAGATATATACGGTCAATGCCGGCTCCAGACAGGAGTTTCAAAATCTCCTTATGCTCATTCACGGAGCCATCGCCAAGTTCGCGCATATCTCCGAGCAGCACGGCTTTAGGAGAGGCATTGATACTGAAGAAGTTCATCAATGCCGCGCGCATGCTGGAAGGATTGGCGTTATAGGCATCGACGATCAGGGAGTTGCGCTCAGTGCGGACCATCTGTGAGCGGCTGTTTGAAGGACGGTATGATGCGATTGCCGCCAATGCCTTGTCCTCTCTGATGCCGAAGAATTTGCCGACACAAAGGGCTGCCAGAACATTGGCCGAATTATAATTACCTATCAATGAAGTATTTATAACCTTACCGTCAGATAGTTTTATCCTCAGGAACGGAGATTCAGACGTAGTCTCGAGAATGGTGCATCCGTCAGTGTTCAGGCCATAAGGGACAATCGACAGCCCTTCACGCTCAGCACACATTGACCTGAGAACTTCGTCATCCTCATTGACAAAAACTGCCTTGCCGAAGTCATTGACATAATCGTAGAGGCGTCCTTTGGCTTTCTTGACGCCTTCGAAACTGCCGAAGCCGAGCAGGTGGGCCTTGCCGACGTTGGTGATGATGCCGTAGTCGGGTTCGCTGACCTTCACGAGCTTGGCGATGTCGTCCGGGTGGCTTGCGCCCATTTCGATAATGGCAATCTGAGTGTCAGGCGTGATTTTCAGCAAAGAAAGCGGGACGCCTATGTCATTGTTCAGATTACCTTCCGTGGCGACTGTCCTAAGACCAGCAGAGAGTACGGTCCTGAGCAGTTCCTTAGTGGTGGTCTTGCCGTTCGTCCCGGTTATTCCTATGACTGTCAGATGGTTGCCTTCGCCGAGAACATTTTCACGATGATAGCGGGCAAGTGCCTGCAACTGTGCCAATGTGTCGTCTGCCTTGATGATGCGGCTGCCTCCGTTTTCTGAAGGGTAGCAGTCCGCCTTCCCTGCAACTGGAGCATCTGCATTGACCACGGCATAAGCGGCTCCGGCCTCAAGTGCCTTGACCGCATATTCGTTTCCGTCGAAATTTTCGCCTTTCAATGCGAAGAAAAGTTCTCCGCCACGTATGGCCCGGCTGTCTGTCGCAACCGAGCCACATTTAACGAATATTGAATATAATTCTTTGATATCCATTACTTTACACCAGTACTTCCAAAACCACCTTCGCCTCTTTCTGTCTCATCCAGGACTTCCACTTCTTCCCAGTCCACGTGCTCGTGTTTAGCCACGACAAGCTGTGCGATACGCTCGCCCGGCTCGATTACGAACGGCTCGTCAGACAGGTTCACGAGGAGGATTTTCAGTTCTCCGCGATAATCCGCGTCGATGGTACCCGGGGTATTGAGGACTGTAATGCCATGTTTCACAGCCAGTCCGCTGCGAGGTCTTGCCTGACATTCAAACCCTTCAGGCAGAGCGATATACAGGCCTGTCGGTACGAGCTGTCTGTGGAGCGGTTCCAATGTTATAGGCTCATTGATGTCAGCTCTGATGTCCATTCCTGCTGAAAGCGGTGTGGCATATGCAGGTGAAGGATTATTGGATTTGTTTACGATCTTTACTTTCATTATTTCTCGAGATATTCCGGTTCTTTTTTGTCGTGAGGAAGCACGAGGTTCAGGATTACGCCCACGATGGACGCAAGACCGATTCCTGCCAATGAAAATGTTCCGAAATCGATGACAGCGCCGCCGATGCCTATGGTCAATATCAATGATGCGATAATGAGGTTTCGGGTGGAGCCCATATTGATTCGGGATTCTATCATGTTGCTTACTCCGACTGAGGCGATGCTGCCGAAAAGGAGCAGCATGATGCCGCCGAGGACAGCCTGCGGGATGGTCTGGATTACAGCGCCCACTTTACCGATGAGTGCAAGCACGACTGCCGAGACACCTGCAATTCTAAGTACCGAAGGGTCAGTGACTTTCGTAAGGGAAACCGCGCCGGTGACTTCTGAATATGTAGTTACAGGGGCGCCGCCGAGGAACGCTGCAAGACAGCATGAAAGTCCGTCTCCGAGCAATGTTCTGTGCAGACCTGGATCTTTCACGAAGTCTTTTCCTGCAATGGAGCTGATGGCGTACATGTCGCCGATGTGTTCAATGATAGGTGCGATCGCAACCGGTGCCATAAAGAGGATTGCCTGCCAGGAGAATGTCATGTGCGCGATTTTCGGCAATGCGAACCATGAGGCCTCGGCTACCGGGGTGAAGTCCATTGAACTTCTATAGAAAATCAGGGAAACGATATATCCGGCGACTGCACCGAACACTACCGGAATAAGTTTCACGATACCTTTACCCCAGATTGACGCTATTACTGCCACTGCCAATGATATGAGTGCCAATATCCAGTTGGACTTTGCCATATTGACTCCTGAGCCGGCAAGCGAGAGTCCGATGAGAATAATTACAGGTCCGATCACGATAGGCGGGAAGAGTTTCTTGATGAAGCTGATACCGAATGCCTTGACCAGCAGGCTCATAAGCATATATACGACACCGACTGCCATAAGTCCGCAGAACATTCCAGGAAGGCCGTAAAGTTCTGTCGCCTTGATAATCGGGGCAATGAATGCAAAGCTGCTGCCCAAATAGATAGGTACTTTTCCGCCTGTTACAGCGTGAAAGAGGAGTGTGCCGAGACCTGCCGCGAGCAATGCGATAGCAGGGTCGAGATGACACAGGATCGGCACAAGGACTGTGGAGCCGAATGCCACAAACATGAATTGGACGCCCACAATTGTGCGCTTCATCGGGGAGAGTGTGTGTTCCGCCATGATAATGATATTGAATTGGTTATATGCTATTTATCAAGAACATTTTCTGATTATTTAGGCGCTATCCTGTACAGGACGCCGGCAATCACCGCGAATATCATGTTCGGGAGCCAGATCGCAAGCCACGGCGGCATAAGCCCCGTATATACGAACATCTGGCTGAACCTCATGAACAGAATGTACGAGAAACTCAGGGCGATGCCTATCGCAAGGTTCCACCCGATGCCTCCCCTCTTCTTTCTTGAGGACAATGCCACGCCCATAATTGTCAATATGAATGCGGAGAAAGGAAGTGAAAAACGTGTATGCTTTTCTATCAATGAGTATTTCACATTCGGGTCGCCACGTAGTTTCTGGACACTTATCAGCTCGTTCAGCTGCTCGAACGGCAGGTCCTCGACGGTGTTCTTCTTACGGAAAAAGTCATCCACAGTGAGGCTGATGACGGTGTCGAGCTGCTCGCCGCATCTGACCTTGTCCTCGAGTCCGGCTTCATTATATTCGCGGATGAAGTATTTTTTCAATGTCCATCCGCCGATGGAGGCGTCCCACACTGCACGCTCCGCTGAGACCTTGGAAACCAGCTGGTTGTTCTCGATGGTCTCGAGTGTGAACTTGTACGCCGTATTGTTGTATTTGCTGAACTGTTCCACATATACGAACTGGCCCGGCGCTATCTGGTAATGGATGTTCCTCTCCATTTTCTGCGCTTTCTTCTTCGTATATTCCGCCTCGAAGACGTGCCTCTCGGCATTGGCCCGCGGTATGACGAAAAGGTTCAGGCCCAACGACAGCAGCGCGATGACAGATGCGGAGAAAATATACGGCAGCATCATCCGGTGGAAACTGATTCCGCAGGAGAGGATGGCGATGATTTCCGAGTTTGCCGCCATTCTGGATGTGAAGAATATGACCGTTATGAACACGAACAGAGGGCTGAACATGTTCATGAAATACGGGACGAAATTCACGTAATAGCTGAAGATGATCTCCTTCAGAGGAGCCTGCTTGGCCACGAAATCATCGATTTTCTCACTTATGTCGAAGATGATCACTATTCCGATTATAAGGAGAATCGCGATGAAGAAGGTCAGCATAAACTTCTTCGTGATATATACATCCAGTTTTTTTGGAAACATAGTCAACTAAAGTCTTGTCATTATCCTTTTAACCGTAACGTCTTTCCATGCCCTGAAGTCGCCAGCGAGGATATGGGCGCGCGCCTGCTTCACAAGGTCCAGATAGAATGCCAGGTTGTGCTCGCTCGCGATCATTGCCGCAAACATTTCTCCTGCCACGAAAAGATGCCTCAGATATGCCTTGGTGTAGGTTCTGTCCACGAAAGACGCGCCTTCTGGGTCAATGAGCGAGAAATCATTCTCCCACTTCTTGTTGCGCATGTTCATGATGCCGTTCCAAGTGAACAGCATTCCGTTGCGGCCGTTTCTGGTCGGCATTACGCAGTCGAACATATCCACGCCCCTGGCAATGCCTTCGAGCAGATTGGCAGGTGTTCCCACTCCCATCAGGTAACGCGGTCTGTCGTCCGGAAGCAGCGGGCACACAAGTTCAAGCATCTCGTACATCTTCTCGGTAGGCTCCCCTACTGCAAGGCCGCCGATGGCATAGCCTTCCCTGTTCTGGGCCACGACATGTTCCACGGCTCGTTTTCTCAAATCCGGATATACGCAGCCCTGCACGATCGGGAATACGGTCTGGCTGTAACCGTAAAGCGGCTCGGTCTCGTCGAAACGCTTCAGGTAACGCTCCAGCCATGACTGGGTCATCTCCAATGACTTCTTCGCATAGTTGTAGTCAGCGTCTCCCGGACAGCACTCGTCCAGCGCCATCATTATATCAGCACCGATAATACGCTGAGTATCAACATTGTTCTCAGGCGTAAAGGTGTGTCTCGAGCCGTCGATATGTGAGGAGAAGGTGCAGCCGTCAGGCGTCAGTTTCCTGATTCCGGTCAATGAGAATACCTGGAAGCCTCCGCTGTCCGTCAATATCGGCTTGTCCCAGGAAATGAATTTGTGCAGGCCGCCAGCCGCCTTCAATGTATCAAGTCCGGGGCGCAGATACAGATGATAGGTGTTGCCAAGAATTATCTGAGCCTTGATATCTTCCTTCAAATCCCTGTGGTAAACTCCCTTCACTGAACCTACTGTGCCTACCGGCATGAATATAGGTGTCTCTATCTGGCCGTGATCGGTGGTGATGATTCCGCATCTGGCCGATGACTGCGAATCCGCTGCTATCTTGACAAATTTCATCTATTGACAGACATTTTTTGGTTCCAACTTCCAAAGTTAGTAAAATTACCACAAAAACTTGTACATTTGCATATTCAAAACACTAATTCAATTACAATGAAAAACAACGGAATCAGCATCAGACTGATAATTATGAATTTCCTTCAGTATGCCATCTGGGGTGCATACTTGACTTCAATGGGAAGTTATCTTGTCAATATCGGATTGGGGGCGAAAATCGGCATTTTCTATGCGATGCAGGGCATTGTTTCCATTTTCATGCCTGCCATCATAGGCATTATCGCCGACAAATACATCCAGGCCCAGAAGGTTCTCGGACTGTGCCACGGCATAGCTGGACTTGCCATGATAGCAGCCGGCTACTACGGACTTGTGGCAGGTGACAGCGTGAATTTCGCCACGCTGTTCTCCCTTTACTCGATAAGCGTGGCATTCTACATGCCTACCATCGCGCTCTCAAACTCCGTAGCCTACTCCGGACTCGAGAAATTCGGTATGGACACCGTGAAGGATTTTCCGCCTATCAGGGTTTTCGGTACTGTAGGTTTCATCTGCAGCATGCTCTTCGTGAACTTCATGTCAATCGACGGAGTACAGTTCCAATTGTCTTATAACCAGTTCTTTACCTCCGGCGTCATCGGACTGGTACTGGCAGCATACGCATTCACTCTTCCTGCCTGTCCTGTAGCTAAAGGAGGCGAATCCAAATCTGTCGCAGAAGCTTTCGGGCTCAAGGCTTTCGCATTGTTCAAGAAAAAGGACATGGCGATTTTCTTCATATTCTCAATGCTCCTGGGAGTATCTCTCCAGATCACCAACGGCTTTGCAAATCCGTTCATCACCCACTTCAAGGAGATTCCGGAATATGCCAATGCCTGGGGCGCCCAGAATGCAAACGCATTGATTTCCCTGTCCCAGCTGTCTGAGACATTGTGCATCCTGCTCATTCCTTTCGCGATGAAGTTCTTCGGAATCAAGAAGGTGATGCTGATTGCAATGTTCGCATGGGTATTCCGCTTCGGTCTGTTCGGCGCAGGCAATCCGGGTTCAGGTGTATGGATGTTCGTACTGTCCTGCCTCGTATATGGTGTGGCATTCGACTTCTTCAACATTTCAGGTTCACTCTATGTAAACATGAAAACCGACGAGAAAATCCGTTCCAGCGCACAGGGACTCTTCATGTTGATGACCAATGGTATAGGCGCGACCATCGGAACTCTCGGAGCTCAGGAAATCGTGAACAAATTCGTCTATAACGCAGCCGAGCCGTTTTGGAGCACAGCCTGGTACATCTTCGCGGCTTACGCTCTCGTAGTCGGCGTGCTGTTCATGATACTGTTCAAGGACCCGAAGAAACAGGTCGATGCACAGTAAGACAGTAAGACATTGACAGGACTCCAGTTCTGTCGTTTTGGGAATCAGACTTGGGCTCTATTCGAGTCCAAGTTTTTTCATCAATGCCTGTGGCTGCGGGTCCCTTCCGCGGAAGTTCCTATAGAGGACAGCAGGATCCTCAGTGTCGCCTCTGGAGAGTATTTCCTTTCTGAACGATTCTGCAGTAGCCTTGTCGAAGATACCGTTCTGTTCGAAGAGAGAGAACGCATCCGCCTCCAGCACTTCCGCCCATTTATATGAATAATATCCGGCAGAATATCCGCCTGAGAATATGTGGCTGAAGGATGTGGAAATGGCAGTTCCGCTTACATAAGGCAGTACACGGTAAGGCTCCAGAACTCGGGTTTCAAATTCGATCGTCCCTTCCTGAGGCATTGACTCAAGCGTATGCCAAGCCATGTCAAGGATTCCGAAATCAAGCTGGCGCACCTGATAATATCCTGAGAGATAATTCTTTGCATTGACAATACGTTCAAGCAGCTCTCCCGGAATCACCTCACCGGTACGATAATCCTTGGCGAAAGTTTCGAGAAACGCCGGTTCAAACGCCCAGTTTTCCATTATCTGGGATGGCAGTTCCACGAAATCCCGCGCCACATTTGTTCCGCAGAGAGAAGGGTAACGGCCCTCCGCAAACATTCCGTGCAGAGAATGGCCGAACTCGTGAAGGAACGTATTCAGTTCGTCATGAGTAAGAAGCGACGGAGCATTTTCCGTAGGCTTGGTGAAATTCGTGACAATGCTTACCAACGGACGCTGTTCCACACCATTCTCAATCCTCTGTCCACGGAATTCTGTCATCCACGCTCCTCCCCTCTTGCTTTCACGCGGGAAGAAATCAGCATAGAACAGGGCCAGGTGGCTACCGTCCTTATCCTTCACATCATACACCTTCACGTCCTTATGATAGACAGGGATGTCGTGACGCTCTTCAAAAGAGATTCCGTAAAGCGTCTCAGCCAGGCCCATCACCGCTCCAATACAGTTTTCCAACTTAAAATACGGCTTCAGCTGCCCGTCATTCAGCGAATACTCAGCCTCCTTGTACTTTTCTGACCAATAACTGAAGTCCCAAGGCATAAGCCTGTCTGACGGCTGTCCATGCTCCTGAGCAATCTGTCTGAAACCGTGATTCAACGCATACTCATACACGTTCTTCACATCTTTCTCAGCAAAAGGCAATGACGGGGTCATCAGGCTTTCCAGGAAGTCATTCACAGTTTTGCGCGTCTTGGCCATATTCTCTTCCAGCACATAGTCTGCCCAGGTTTCATAGCCCAGGATCCCGGCTATCTTCAGCCTCAGTTCGGCAATTCGACGGACCGTCTGCGAATTGTCATTCTCACCTGAAGTAGCTCTTCTGTTATATTCGAGATACATCTGTCTGCGCAGTTCCGGATTATCACAATACTGCATGAACGGCCCATAGCTCGGTCTGTCCAGCGTAAACACCCATCCTTCCAGATTCTTCTCTTTCGCAGTCGTCTTTCCCGCATCCCTCACATAATCAGGGAGTCCTGCCAAGTCTTTCTCATCAGTAATATGCAGAGAATAGGCATTTGTAGCGGCGAGCACGTTCTTGCCGAATTTCAATGTAAGGAGCGACAGTTCTTCCATATACTTTCCGTAGATGGCCTTGTCTTCATCGGAAAGATTTGCGCCCTGTCGGGAAAATGACTTGTAGGTCTGCTCCAACAGCCTTTTCTGGTCCTGCTCCAGAGCCAATGTCTCCCGCTGCTCATACACCTGCCTGATACGGCTGAAGAGTGGCGCATTGAGCGAAACATACATTGAATATTCTGTCAGCATCGGTGACACTTCCTCGGCTACAGCCTGCAGTTCATCGTCGGAGTCGGCCTCGAGGATATTGAAAAAGATGTCCGACACTCGGCCCAATGTCCTGCCGCTGAACTCCAAAGCCTCTATCGTATTGGCAAATGTCGGAGCATCAGGGCAATTCACGATATTGTCAATGTCAGCCTTGGCTTCCACGATGCCCTGCTTGAACGCGGGAAGGTAATGTTCTGTCTTTATCTTGTCAAATTGCGGGGCTCCATACGGATATGGAGATTCCACCAATAACGGATTGCTCATAGATGTCATATATAATAATAGGAGCACAAAGTTAGCAAGGAATTTCATCCGCAGGTCACTTTTCCGGCAATTCTGCGAAGATTGTATATCCGGCTGGGAGTCCTCACGAAAGCAATGTCATAGCAGTAGCACAGTTCCCTCTTGTTCATCCTCATGCAGCCGGTGACATATTCGGGATTGAATCCCTTGAGCATCAGCTCATCCCTTCCGATGGACGATATCTTGTCCGAGACAAGACCGGACAATATGGTGTAGTTCTTCTCGAGAATATGCCTGACCCGCAGCTTGACATTGCGGATTTCCTGGTATTTTCTGTTGTGATATCTGTTTTTGCAGGCCTCGCAGCAGAATACTTTATTGGTCCGCCCATAGAAAATCGTCCCACATTCGAGGCACGAGTCGATTTTAAGGGATTGGTCAATGATTTTGTAGTCTGTCATAATCGTTTACCATTAAAAATGCTGTGCACAATATAAGACTACACTTTCAAATGGCATCGGAAAACATGACTTTCCGGTGCAGATTTTCACGTTTCTTAAACTTTTCGGCTGATTTGCGGGAATTTAAAATTTGTTTTAAATGATTTTTTCATAACGCGGTGAAATTAAGGAATTTAAAAATCGTAAAAATCTCAGCGACGATTCTTAAATTTCCTTTTTCCGTCGGTTTTTTCGCTATTACTTTGCCGCTGGTCAGTCCGGGAACGCGCGTCCGGACCGACGAAAACCAAACATTTAAAACTATGGAACAAATTAACAAAATCGAACTGAGGGGAAACGTCGGGAACGTAAAGATCCAGGAATACGGCGGCTCCGAATCCATCAGATTCTCATTGGCCACCAATTACGCATATAAAGGCAAAGACGGCCAGCCTGTCATCGAGACCACCTGGCACAATGTAACAGCATGGAGCGGAAAAGGGATGCCGGATTTCCACAAAATCGACAAAGGCTCTCTCGTCCACGTTGTCGGCAGACTCAGATGTCAGAAATTCGAGAACTCGGACGGCGTGGAGAAGCAGGTATATGAAGTGCTTGCCAACAGACTGACCATCATCGAGACAGACGAAAACGTTCAACCATCATTCGGACTATAATGAAAAGACTGATCTTGCTGATGACATTGGCTCTCCTGCTGGCGGGATGCGGTACGCATCGGAAAATCAGCAGTCTCAAATCAGATTCCGTTTCGGCTGAGCTGTCTATTCCTGACGAAAAATTCATCCCATTGGAGACAGAAGAGCCGGAAAAGGATACGGTTGAGACGAGCGCCCCGGAAAGCGTGCTGATAATGAATGCCGTAAAAGATGAAAATGGAGAGATGGTGGCCACAGACGTCATCAGGGCGGCCAAAGTCACGGCAAGATTCAGAAATGTTGCTGAAAGACACGGAAAAGTGGATCTGAAGTTTCAGGTGACCGTGCCGGGAAGCATGCAGGACAGCAGATGGCAGGTAAGACTCTACCCGGACATGTATATTCTGGGAGATACCACGAAGCTTGAGCCTGTAATAATTACCGGCGCTCAGTACCGGAAACGGCAGATGAAAGGTTATGAGCAGTACCGCAGGTTCCTGGAATCCATCATTGCTGACGAGAACAGGTTCCTGAACATGACTCAGCTGGAGATTTTCATAAAAAGGAACATCCCGGCCCTGTACAAGTTCAGAAACGACTCGAGTTATGTTTCAGATGAAGTATTCGCCTCTGTGTACGGAGTCACGGAACAGGCTGCAATAGAGCATTATACCTATCGTCATCTGGTGCAGAGAAATGAACGCAGAAAATCCAGGAAGGACAAGATGTTCAGAAAATATGTGAAAGCGCCCATCGTGACTGAAGGCATAAGACTGGACACCGTGGTCGTGACACCTGACGGGGACTTCATCTATGATTACACTCAGACCATCAACACTTGTCCGGGACTTAAAAAGGCTGAAATTTCCATGTCCGGAAAGATACTTGAAGAAGGACAGACACTTTACAATATACCCAAGAGCAAGCCTCTTACGTTCTATATAAGTTCGTTGAGTTCTTTTGCAGACCAGTCCGAGAAATACCTCAAGAAGGTTATCTCGAGGCGTGTTTCCGCCAATACTGTCTGCTATGTGGATTTCAATTCAGGGAAAAGTGACATTGACATGAATTTGGGGCACAATCGGGAAGAGACGAGCAGAATCAGAAAGAACATCTGTGATCTGGTTTCCGACCGGGAGTTCGTCCTGGATTCCATAGTGGTCACGGCTTCAAGTTCGCCTGAAGGCAAAGAATCGTTCAACAGGAAACTGTCAGAGGCAAGAGCCGCTTCGATAGCGAAGTTCTTCAGTACGGAACTGGGCAGATGCACTGATTCACTGAAAAGGGAACTCGGAACGGAACTGAATCTGGACTCAAGTTACAGAACTGAAAAGAGGGATCTTGCGGTAAAATTCATCTCGGTAAGCGCCGGAGAGAACTGGACTATGCTGGATGCACTTATCGGGGCAGACACGACATTGACCGAAAAGCAGAAAGAGGACTATAGGCGAATCCGGGAAGAACTTGTACCGGACAAGCGCGAAGGACTGCTGGCAGAGATGGTATTCTACAAATACCTGAGAGAGCATGTCTATCCTAGACTGCGGACCGTCAAATTCGATTTCAGCCTGCACCGGAAGGGCATGGTCCAGGACACGATAGTCACTACGGTTGTTGATACAGCCTATATGTCTGGAGTCCAAGCGATTACAGACAGGGATTACAAGAAGGCAATTTCGATTCTCAAGCCGTACGGAGACTACAACCTGGCTGTTGCTTACTGCGCCATGGATTACAACGCAAGTGCACTGGACATCCTGGAGAAACTTGAAAAGACTGACAGGGTGCACTATATGCTTGCCGTCATCTACAGCCGCACAGGCAAGACAAAACTTGCTGCCGAGCATTATGAGACAGCCTGCAGCCTGAACCCTTCATATGTACACAGAGGAAATCTGGACCCGGAAATTTCAGCATTGATAAGAAAATACGGTTTAAACAATATCGACAATTAAAAATGAAAAAACAGACAATCAGTACGGTTATGGCGGCAATTGCCATAACTGCAGGAGTTGTATCCTGCAACAAGAAAGAAGCAATGCCGGCAGCGGAGAATGCAGGCGAAAAGACGGAAATGACAGTCAATGTGGACTGCGGACGGTTCACCAAAGCAGGCATCGTCGCTGAGAATGAAAAGAAAGTGAACAATGTACAGATATTCGTATTCCGAAAGGACGGCGAACTGGACGCCTATGCCAGCAGCGAGACCTCGAGCGGCATCAAAATCAGCTGCACGACCGGTGAAAAGGACATTGTCGCCATCGTGAATGCTCCTGACCTGAAATCATACAGCACGAGGGCCGACCTGCTCACCGCAAAGTCACTGCTGGCCGACAACAGTCTTGAGAATTTCGTCATGACGGGAGAAAAGACTGACCAGACGATCAGTGCAGAGGAAGTGGTGACTATTGAGGTGAAACGACTCGTGGCAAGAGTTGCAGTGAACAAGATAACTCCAAATTTCACATCTCCAGCATACAGGGACATGGAGTTCAAGGTAGTCAGGATATATGCTGTCAATGTGGTAGGCGACCTCTGCTACGGCGGCAGCAGCGAGCCGACATTGTGGCACAACCAGATGAAATACACCGCCGGTGAAACTGATGCGCTCATCTATGACGACATCGAGGACACTGCCATGACTCCAGCCAAGCCATATAGCGGAAGCAGGGCTTTCTACGTATATCCGAACAGGACTGAAACCGACTCACAGTCAAATACTTTCGGTCCCCGCTACACAAGGCTTGTAATAGAAACCACTCTTGGGGGAAAGACATATTATTATCCGGTTTCCATAAAAGGAATTGAAAGAAACAAGACCTACAACATCACTGACCTCACTATCACCCGTCCGGGTTCACTGAGTCCTGATGTTCCTGTAACCGCCTACGAATGTACGTTTGGTATAACTGTGGTAGAGGAATGGCAGGAAGGAGCCGATTTTGAATACGAAATATAGACTTTGACATGATTTCGCGACCATTACAGATACTGTCCTTTTTACTTCTTCTGACACCGTCCTGCTCCGTAAAGGAAATCAGGAGCGGCTGCCCATGCCTGCTGGAAGTGGATCTCAGCACTGCAGATAAAGGTAAAGGTGACATAAATATTTCCACTGACGGATTCAATGAGATATCATTGGACTCCCAGTCTGCGCAATACACTACAGAAGTGCAGAAATCCTTTCATCTGGTAACATGTATCCAAGGATTGAAAAGCAGTATCCGTAATGGTCTTTATATCGGGATAGTGGAAGGAGACGAGGCGGACAGCCTGATGGTCAGTTCACAATATGTGGACTGCACTGGAGAGACGGCGTTCACTCGGGCGGTGTTCCACAAATGGTGGAGCAAACTGACCATACATTGTTCCAATCCTGGAAAGGACGAATACCCATACGAAATGGTGGTGACGGGCGAAACCGCAGGTGTGTCGCTCAAGGACAGAAGCACCCTTGCCGGCAAGTTCAGATATGTCTGCAAATCAACCGTTTCTGACAGGAATGTATTCACAGCGGTATTGCCAAGACAAGATTCACTGGAACCGAACCTGAAACTGCTCCTGATGCCAAAGGACGGAAAATCAGTCGAGAAGGAATATGACCTGTATGAGATTTTCAGAAAGAAAGGATATGACTGGAATGCAGATGACCTTGACGACATCTCCATCGGCATAAACTATTCCGGAGATCTCACATACCTTTCCATCATCGATTGGGAAAATGGTATGGAAACCTCCGTAATAATCTGATATCCGGTTCAAGAAAGCCTGACGGCTTCACGAAAGAGATCTATTTTCTGCTGTGGAGACCGCACTCGCGATGGTCCGGGTCCTCCCACCACCAACGTCCGGCGCGGATGTCCTCACCAGGCTTGACAGCTCTTGTACAAGGCTGGCATCCGATGCTCGGGAAGCCCTCGTTGTGCAGTTTGTTGAACGGCACGCCGTTCTTGCGGACATATTCCTTGACCTGCTCTTCTGTCCACAGAATGAGAGGGTTAAGTTTGATGACATTGTCAGCAGTATCGTACTCCACCATCTGCATATTGGCTCTGGTGACAGACTGTTCCCTGCGCAATCCGCTGATCCAGACTTCGACTCCCTGCAGTGCTCTCTTGAGCGGTTCCACTTTTCTGACGTTGCAGCACAAGTGACGGAACTCAACGCTGTCGTAGAACAGGTTGATGCCATGCTCCTTGACCATCTTCTGGACATTGTGCCAGTCAGGGAAAAAGACCTCGATCCTGATTCCGTACTGCATGTTGGTCCGGTCTATAAGGTCATAAGTCTCAGGGAATTGACGACCTGTATCGAGCGTGAATATTCTCGCGTCCTTGCGGATGCCGACCATCATGTCGGTTATGGTCTGGTCTTCATAACTGAGGCTTGAGGACAATGCGGATGTCTCCGGAAACTCATTCAGAAAATATTCAAGCACTTTCTGCGGTTCCTGATTCAGGAATTCTTCATTCTTGGCGGCAGCGAAGGCAATGCGCTCTTCCACTGTCATTGACTGGATGGACATAGTTCTATGCTTCGTCAGGAACAATCATTCCGGCTCCGACGGTATCATTGGTTCCTTCCTCTACGAATATGAGGCTGCCCATCGTGCGGTTTGACTTATAGTAATCGTAAATGAGAGGTTCTGCTGTTCTGATTCTGACACGAGCTATGTCGTTCATCACCAGCTTCTCCACATCGTAAATCTTTTCTCTGGTATTGATGTCGATCTTGTATTCGATTTCTTTTACGATTCCGAGAGTCTTTCCTGTAGCGTGGCGGATGATGTATTTCTTGCCCTGCTGCAATGCGGAGTTGCGGAACCAGCAGACATTCAGGAGGATATCCTGTTCCATCATCGGCTGTACACCGGATACTGATACGATGACGTCGCCACGGCTGATATCGATATCATCAGCAAGGGTCACATCTACGGACTCCGGAGTTACGGCAGTTTCCAACTCCTTCTCTCCCAGATAGATACCGGTTACTGTAGATGTCATCTCGGACGGATATACTTTAACTTTGTCGCCGACCTTGAGAGAGCCTTCGGCCAAGCGTCCTGCATAACCTCTGAAATCCGGGAATTTGGAAGAAATCGGTCTTATGACATACTGCACCGGCAAGCGGAGCCTGTCTTCCGCTTCTGTCGGAAGCTGAACTGTCTCGAGGAAATCCAGAAGCGCCTTTCCAGTGTACCAAGGCATATTCTCAGACTTGTTCACCACATTGTCCCCGAGTTTCGCGGAGATAGGGATGAAAGTCACGTTATCCAGCTCGATGGAAGCGGACATTGACTTGTAGTCTGCCACGATCTTGTCGAATACTTCCTGTGAGAAGTCCACCAAGTCCATCTTGTTCACACATACAACCACTTGTTTGATGGCAAGCAGGGATGCGATGTAGGTGTGACGGACGGTCTGCTCCATGATACCGTGGCGGGCATCTACGAGAATGACTGCCAAGTCGGCCGTGGATGCGCCGGTTACCATGTTTCGGGTATATTGGATGTGTCCCGGAGTGTCGGCAATGATGAATTTGCGTTTAGGGGTGGCGAAATATCGGTAAGCCACGTCGATAGTGATTCCCTGTTCGCGTTCAGCACGGAGACCGTCGGTGAGGAGCGCGAGGTTCACTTCTTCGTTGCCTCTGCTTCGTGATGCTTCTTCGACTGCTTCCAGCTGGTCTTCAAATATAGATTTAGAATCATACAGAAGCCTTCCGATCAATGTGCTTTTTCCATCATCCACACTGCCGGCCGTAGTGAAACGGAGCAACTGCATATTCAGATATCCTTTTGTATTCTGTGTTTCCATTTTATTCTATGTATCTGTCAATCATCGTACTATATCTGCCGATCCTTCAGACCGGCAATCTGGGCCAACCGCTCTGCGTCCTAAAAATAGCCCGCTTTCTTTCTGTCTTCCATCGCGGTTTCAGAACGTTTGTCATCAGCTCTGCCGCCGCGCTCGGTAACTCGGGATGAAGCTATCTCGTCAATGATGTCTTCGATTTTGTGCGCATGTGAAAGTGTCAGACCGGTACAGGTGATGTCACCTATGGTCCTGCATCTGACTTCCTTTTCTTCGACCACTTCTTCAGGACGTCTGAGAATCACAGCCGGCTCTGCCGCAAGCCATTGACCGTCACGGAAAAACACTTTTCTGGTGTGGGTGTAATACAGGCTCGGGAGCTCGATACCTTCCTGATAGATGTACTGCCATACGTCCATCTCAGTCCAGTTGCTGATAGGGAAAACGCGGAAGTGCTCGCCCGGGTTCTTCATTCCGTTGTAGATGTCCCAGAGCTCCGGACGCTGGTTCTTGGGATTCCACTGTCCGAATTCGTCGCGGTGAGAGAAGATTCTCTCCTTGGCACGGGCCTTCTCTTCATCACGTCTGGCTCCGCCGCAGGCTGCATCGAACTTGTATTTTGCCAATGTATCCAACAGAGTGACTGTCTGGAGTTTGTTTCGGCTGGCATTGAAACCGGTCTCCTCCTTTACTTTACCTTCGTCAATCGAGTCCTGGACATAGCCTACGATGAGGTCAGCGCCAAGTTTCTTCACGAGGTCATCGCGATATGTGATGGTCTCCGGGAAGTTGTGACCTGTGTCGATATGGACTAGAGGGAATGGTATCTTGGCCGGATAAAATGCTTTGTATGCCAGATAAGTGAGCACGATGGAGTCTTTGCCGCCTGAAAAGAGGATGCAAGGCCGCTCGAATTGCGCTGCGACTTCTCTGAGTATATAAATGGACTCAGCTTCGAGTTCTTTCAAATGCGTTAAATGTTCGCTCATTTTCTATCTATTATTTATACAATTTACAAAGATAACTAAAGCTATGCTAAATCTAAAATCCCATCGCCCATACCATCAGAGCCCTGACTGCATAGGAGCTGACACGCTTTAACTGAACACGCCGGCGAGATATTTTTTGGTAAGTTCTTCACGAGGCTCGTTGAACACCTGCTTGGCGTCACCGGTTTCGATGACCTCACCGAGATACAGGAACACTGCATAATCGGCGATACGCAACGCCTGACGCAAGGTATGCGTCACCATGATTATGGAATATTTCTCCTTCAGCTTCACGAAAAGGTCCTCCACAATCTTGCTGGAGACAGGGTCAAGCGCACTCGTGGCCTCATCCGCGAGGATGTAGTCCGGCTCCACTGCAAGACTTCTTGCCAGGCAAAGTCTCTGCTGCTGGCCGATCGAGAGCCTCATGGCGGAACTCTGCAGCCTGTCCTTCACCTCTTCCCACAGTCCGACTTCAGTCAGATAGTGCTCCACGACATCCGCAAGTTCCTTTTTCTTCGGATGCATTCCATGTATTCTGCAGCCGTAGGCGACATTGTCAAATATTGACATCGGCAGTGGACACGGGCGCTGGGGCACGAGACCGATGCGTCGGCGCAGCTCTATCAGGTCACTGTAGCCGGCACCGATGATATTCTTGTCCCCGATCATTATCTTACCGTCCACCTTGACATTGTCCACATTGTCTATCAGTCTGTTGAGAGTCTTGAGCAACGTGCTCTTGCCGCATCCCGACGGACCGACAATGCAGGTAATCTTGTTCTCCGGAAACACCAGGTCAATGTTTTTGAGAATGGGTCTGTCGTCTATCGACAAATTCAGATGCTCGACCGACAACGGGTGCTTGTTTATGTTGTTTGTATCCATATCTTACATGTTGTTCTTGGTGAAATGATTTGTTATCCAACGTCCTCCCAGGCTAAGTATCAGCACCAATACCGTAAGCACGAGTGCCGCTGCATAAGCCCTTCCAGGGAACGGGTCCGGCATGGTTATCCAGTTGAAAATCGCCAACGGAAGAGTCGCAGTCGGAGAGGACAATGAATCCGCAACCGAGTCGGAAAATCCTGCCGTAAACATGACAGCCGCAGCATCACCGATGGCCTTTCCCACCGCCAGAAGCGTGGCAGTGGCCATGCCCGGCAGCACCTGTTTCAGCACCACGCGCAGGGTTTCAAGCTTGGTGGCACCGAGTGAGTAGGCTGCGTCGATCATGTCATCCGGCACCGACTTGGAAATCTCATCGCCGCTACGGATGAACATCGGGATAATCAGCAATGTACTGACTATGATACCGCCCAGCACGGATGCCCTCATTCCCACCATCACCATCACCATAAACGCAAATGCGCCATAGACGATGGACGGAATGCCGTAAAGCACGTCATAGACCAGTCGGGCGAGATAGGACAGCCAGTTGGAACGTCTGCGGTAAAGGTTCATATAGAACACCACAGGAACGCTTATGAACATGGCCAGCACGGTCGCGGGCGCCACCACCATCAGCGAACCGAGAATCGCATTGAGAAAACCGCCGTCGTCCGATGTGTTCCAGTTCTGGCCCGGCACCTGGAAAATCATCTCCCAAGAGATTGAACCGAAGCCTTTTACGAATATGGTCCAGACAATGGAAAGCACGACCAGAAGCACGATTCCCACGCACATCCACATCAGAACCCGGAAAATGTTTTCCTCTATGAATTTTGATTTCAACTTTGTCATAATCACTCTCCTTTCTGGACCCTGTACAGAATAACTCTGGACAATACATTGAAAATCACCACAATGACAAGCAATATCAGAGCCGCGAACATTATCGCCGACTCATACAGCGGCACCGACGCCATCTCGCCATAATTGTTTCCGATCAATGCCGGCAAGGTGTAGAATCCCTTGAACAATGACTTCGGAATCGCAGGAATACTGCCGCAGACCATCATCACGGCTATCGTCTCGCCCATTGCCTTGGACAATGCCAGCACCACTGCCGCGAATATTCCGGACAATGATTTGCGCAGCACGACACGCCTGGTGGTCTGCCAGGTGGTGGCGCCCAATGACATTGACGCGTCCCTGAGGTCCTGAGGCACGGTGGAGAATATCTCCACGAACAGGCTCACCATAATAGGAAGCACCATCACGCACAGCACCAGAGAAGCGGTCAGAAGCGTATAACCGGTTATCGGAATCAGCAGCAGGATACCCCAGAAGCCATAAATGACGGAAGGCAGCGCAGCGAGGATGTCCAATGCCGGGAACACGAATTTCTTGACGATTTTCTTGGAGTATTCTGTCAATGATACGGCTGTCAGGAGCGAAAGCGGAAGTGCTATGGCTATGGACAGCAAAGTCACTGACAATGTTCCTGTTATAAATGGAAGGAAACCGAATTTCTTCTGTGAAGGTTTCCACTCTGACGAAGAAATCAGATCCCAGAATGAATTTTCCTGGAGAATCGGCAGCGACTTGTATGTCAGTCCCCCTATCATCGCTATCAGCAGGAAAACTGACGAGATTGTCAGCAGGAACATGAATGCCGAAGACAGGTTCTGCTTGTATATCCGCTTCTTGTTCAGGGACTTCTGGAAGACCGAACCGCTGCACAATGCCACGACGAAAACTATCAGGGCGATGAAGACAACCACTACATTATCGGTGGTGTTGCGCTTCAGGTCCATGGATTTGCGCGCGGTCCTGAGCAGCTTCATATTGTCATTATGAAGTTTTCCGGTAATCTTCACATAACCTGCCGGCTCATTGAACCGCTGCCCGTCCTTGAGCGCATATTTCAGAAATGCCAATGAAGCAGAGTCATTAGGCGCTCCCTTGGTCACGAAATACAGATTCCTTGCAGGTGGCGCAGGGAACTTGTCCAGTTCTATCGCATTGACCAGCTGCTCTTTAGAATCATAGAAACTTTCTTCCGGACCGATGTCCCCGTCGCCGTCAATGTCGATAGGCAGCACAGCCAGACCCGGTCGCGCACGATGCGTCTGGGCATCATAGGCATAAGCCAGATTGTTGAAGCCGATGCCCCACTTGTCCTTGCTCACCGCTCCGGCTATTCCCGGGTCTCCGAAAACCGCCGTACCGTGCAGTTCTTCCTGCTTGGAATCGAACCATGAGGCGAATGTCTGGGCAGCTCCGCAGGCATCTGAACGTGTATATATATTGATTTTATGCCTGTCTCTGGTACCCAACAGCTGTCCCCAGGTGGTGATTTTGCCTGTCACCCATATATCGCGGGCCTGCTTGTCGGTAATTCCGCGCTTGAGTATCAGGTCAATGTGGGGATTTTCCGAAGAGAAAACGGGGATGACGGCGTCACGGCCTACGACAAACGCCATTGCACCGGCATCCACCTCTTCCTGATGAAGTTCGCGGGACAGCATGGCGTAGTCCACCATTCCGTTCAGCACGTCGGTCATTCCCTTGCCCGCGCCGCCTGCAGAGACGTCGATTTTCACGTCAGGATACCTCACCTGGAAATCATTGGCCCACTGCACAGCCAAGGGGTACAGCGCGAATGCACCGGATACTGAAACTTGCCCGTGCAGCGCCTCAGAATCATTTCTGACAACGCTGCAGGACAATGCAGACGACCATAAGGCCAATGCAATCAATCCCCTATGTATCCTTTTTAAGGACATAGGCTATTATTTGAGAGTAAATTCCGCCTCAGAACGGACATCTGCAGATGATGCCGCTACGAGAACCTTGAACACTCCCGGCTCAGCCACCCACTGATGTTTCTCTGCATTGAAATAACTCAAATCTTCTGCTTTCAGTTCGAATTCGGCTGTTTTGGTTTCACCTGGCTCGAGGAAAAGTTTCGCAAAGCCTTTGAGTTCTTTCACCGGTCTGTCCACAGAGCACTCAGGATCAGCAACATACAGCTGAACGACTTCTGCTCCTGCTACCTTTCCGGTATTCTTCACCGGCACGGACACCTTGAGAGTGCCGTTCTGTTTCATTGAGTTGGACGAAAGCTTCACGTCGCCATATTCGAATGTAGTATAGCTGAGGCCGTATCCGAATGGGAAGAGAGGCTTGATGTCCTTGTGCTCGAACCATCTGTAACCGACATAGATTCCTTCGGTATAGGTCTGCTGAGGTGCAGGCTCGCCTTCTGTCCAGGTTCCAGGATACTGCTCCACTGTCTTTACAGGGCCGTCCTCCAGCGCAACCGGATATGTGAACGGAAGTTTTCCTGACGGGTTCACTTTGCCTGTCAGCACGTCAGCGAGAGAGTTTCCTGCCTCGCTGCCGATATACCAATCCTGAAGAACTGCATTGGCCTTGTCGATCCACGGCATAGCCACAGCATTTCCGGACACATTTACAACTACCAGTCTGTCAGTCACTTCCGCAAGCGCTTCTATCACGGCGTCCTGGTTATAAGGGAGCGCGAATCCTCTTCTGTCGCCACCTTCACTGTCCTGTCCGTAAGCCTTGTTCAGGCCACCTACAAATATCACGTAGTCAGCATCTCGGGCAGCATTGACAGCATCATCTATCAATGTCTGTGCATCTCTGCTCTCGCTGAGGTTCTGTCCGCTGGTAACTCCGTTGTATGATCCGGAAACGTCACCGACATAGCCCCTTTCGTATGCTACTTCCGCTTTTCCTTCCAGAGCTGTTCTGATTCCGTCGAGAGGAGAAACTTCGTAACGTGCTTTGAGTGAAGAGCTTCCGCCGCCCACCGTCATCATCTTGACAGCATTTTCTCCGACTACGAGAACCTTCTTCACATTGTCAATGTCGATAGGAAGCACGCTTTCATTCTTGAGAAGGACAATGCCGTCCGCGCCGATTCTGCGTGCTGCCTCTGAATGTTCTTCACATCCGAAACGACCATGATTACGGTTTGCGCTGAGGTTCGTCCTCATTTCCAGGCGGAGCACTCTTCTGACTTTATCGTCCAATGTCTTGAGGTCTGCCTCTCCGCTTCTGAGTTTCTTCAGGTATGGCTGGGCGAGGAAATATCCGTCATAGGCATTGCTCTTGCCCTCCGTCAGACCGTTGGTCCAAGTTCCGTATTCCATGTCGAGGCCGTTTGCTGCTGCCTGGTCGGTATTGTGCACGCCGCCCCAGTCGCTTATTACCACGCCGTCAAATCCCCATTCTCCTTTGAGGATATCGTTCAGGAGGTACTGGTTATGGCAGCAATGCTGGTTCTTGTACTGGTTGTACGAGCCCATTATCGCCCACGCGCCGCCTTCCTGAACTGCGGTCTTGAAGGCTGGGAGATAGAGTTCGTACAATGTCCTGTCATCGACATTGACATTGACATTCGACCTCCAGTACTCCTGATTGTTGAGCGCATAGTGCTTTACGCAGGCTGCGACGCCATTGCTCTGGACACCACGCACATACGGCGCTGACATATGTCCTGCAAGGTATGGGTCCTCACCCATGTATTCGAAGTTGCGGCCGTTGAGCGGAGTACGGTAAATGTTCACGCCAGGGCCGAGAAGCACGTTCTTCTTCCTGTACTTGGCTTCCTCGCCGATGCATACGCCGTAGAGTTCGGCCAATGATTTGTCCCAAGTCGCTGCAAGACAGGTCAATGCAGGGTACGCGGTGCAGGAGTCGTTTGTCCAGCCGGCCTGGTCCCATTCGTCCCAATAGACTTCTGCCCTGATTCCGTGAGGGCCGTCGGTGCACCAGATCTCAGGAATTCCGAGTCTCGGCACGCCTGCTGAACTGAACTTGGACTGTGCGTGGAGCACTGCCACTTTTTCTTCCAATGTCATTCGGGAAAGGGCATCTTCTACCCTGGCTTCAACCGGCTTTGTATCATCGAGATAGACCGGCAGGGCTGTTTTCTGCTGTTTGGGAGCGCATGAAAACAATGTCAGCATCAATGCTGCAGGAAGTAAGAACTTCTTCATATTATTCTGTTTAGATATTATTCTTTTTAGTACATGTAATCAAATTCTCAAATTTAAACAAAATCGACAATGTGAGCAAATTTGATTTTCAAATGACAAATGTATATATTTGCAGAATACTATCCGGGGATGTTCTGGTTTTGACAGCATTGATGTCGGGTGGTAAGCACGTCGAGCGTATGGCACGTTTGCTCGTTAATATCAGCGGCCGTAAATTCAGTTGCTAACAACAACTATGCACTCGCTGCGTAATCAACTAGGTTGATCACCTTAATCGGGCCGCCAAGGTTGCGGCTCTGACGAGTATCCCGCAGTCTTTAGGCCGGTTCAGTTCTGAGTACGGGGTATCATTAAAACCGGATGCACGGAGGGACTCCTTTAAACTCCGCCAAGACCTAAAGGATAAGCCAAGGTTAGCCCGCCCTCCGGCAGGCCTGGGCCGACAACCAAAGGACGGATAAACGTGTAGAAAGCTACTTGGTGCGATGTTTGGACGGCGGTTCGACTCCGCCCATCTCCACTTTATTGATCAAATGATCAAATATCATTGTTGATTTTTACATTCAAGGCTCTAATCTGTTCAATCATATCGTCAAATGCCGGTGAATCTCCATAGATCATAATCTCACGCATTGATTCATAGTCCTTGCGCCATTGGTCAATAATTGCGTCCGGTGGTACAATACAGATTCTTTCAGGAGTAAGTGAATCGTAGTCAAAACCTTTAAGTCCTATGAATTTACGCCTGTGTTCAACGATACTATTCCACAAGTCACGGTCCGATAACGCCAGACTTGCAATGCCAGTGTCAGCTATTTTGATGATATCGTACATGTGACGTGACATTCTATCCACACGTATTTGTTCAGGGTTATGTGAGAATTCCTCGTGAAGAAGGCATATCTTTTCCAGGAATGTCCGTTCTGGAACGACTGCATTTACAATTACTTGCGGTTCCACAAATGGAGATTCCGGAAAACTGTCTTCAAGAACAGAACGAATACCTACAGGTTTCAGAGGCTCGGACATTGACCTGCCACTGACTTCGATTATAACCTGATTTTTTATATACGGATTGTTATAGAAATTTGATTTATAATGAACTTCTATTCTTTCCGGATCAGTTGTCGTTATCGGAGTGATGTTGACATTAACAGTAAAACAATCAGCAGGAACACCTTGTTCAAGCAATCCTGCCTTGACATCAAACTGAAGCCGTTCTCTTACAAATGAACAGGCCGCTCGCCTCAGTTTATCGCTTATCTGAGTTTTCGACAAATCTCCGGAAAAGCCCAAATATTCCCGACTGACAGCAATGTCAACATCCTCAGAGAATCGTTCAATCAGTTTCCAGCACTTCGAAAGAGAAGTGCCTCCCTTAAAAGACAGTGAGTCCGAATATTGCAAAGAAAACACCGCTCTCAAAACTGCAGTAACCCACCAATCCTTTTCAATAATCTGAGGATCCAGCCCGGATTTATCACTTAACACACGTATAAACTGCTGTTGAGCAGTAGTCGGTAATGCTATGAATTTCATACTGACAACAAAATTTTTCTTATCCAAGCCGGGGACAAGGCAATGTCGTGTTTGAACTCGACCTCATTTACACTGTCCACAACTGAACGAATCCGCTCTATGACATCTTCGTCTATGCTATCTTCCCCCAACTCTCTCAATGCAGACACGATCAATTGCATCGCCTTTGATTTATACGCAAAGTTCCTGGATTCGTCGGAATGCTTGAAGAGGATGCCTTTACCTTTTCCAATGTTAACTTTCCTGGGTGCGCCGTCCGTTATGAATACGACATTCCCCGGAACCTGTGTAGATAAGCCAAGAGCATTCACGGCAAACGCTCCTGTCGGGCATATTCTCGCCTTGTCTCTTTTAGCTATCGCATATGCCGTTTCCTCTAATGTGGGAGGAATTATTCCTAACCCATATTTTTTGTCTATTTTAGGATAATAGTATATTCCGTGCGCCACGCGGATTATCACTCCACTTGACCTTAATCGCTGTAGACTTTTCGTCACGGTCTCCGGTGTTCCCAATGATGCAAAATCAGTGGGGAATACAAATGTTCCTCTTCCAAGAGACAATATGGCGTTTTCTATTTGACCGGCAATACTTTCCATTAAGCACATGTAATTAAAAGTGTCCGAAATATAGCACATATTTCGGACATAAACAAGGGCGGTTCGCCCATCTCCACTTTTATTTTAGCGGTCTTCGGCCTGGTGGCCGGTGCGGTCAACCTGGTGGTAGAACTGGGTGTAAGGCACATCGGTGCGGCCGGTGCCCTTTTTCATGAGTTCCACGAGATCCTGGAACCAGGTCGTATAGACGTCGCGAGGCATTGACCCTCTTCTGCAGCATAGTGCGGCGGCCATTCCCACTACCTCTCCCATCATTGCACAAGTACGCATAACCCTCACTGAACCAAGGGCTACGTGCGTCACGCTGATATCGCGGCCTGCCATGAAGAGATTCGGCACGTCACGGGAATAGAGACAGCGGTAAGGAATCGCGTACGGGTCGATAGGCATCAGCTTTCCGTAGCTCATCCACTCTTCTCCAGGGTAGTCGGCGGAGTTTTTCTCCATCGGATAATGCTGGTCAATGCGCCAGGTCGTGGTGCAGGTGCCGTCCTCGTAAGGAATCGGTCTCGTAAGATCCTGCTCGCGGAGAATAAGGTCACCCACGATACGACGGCTCTCACGTTTGCCGCTCACGTGGCTCACCCAAGTCAGATGGGTACATTCCCAATCCTCTTTCTTGGCAAGACGGTTCTTGCAATATGAGAAAGTGCTGTAGGCCACATACATACCGTAGTCACGGATCTTCTCGGCATCTGCTATCTGGTCATCACGCATTCCCACTTCCCAATACCAGTTGGCACGATGCACAGGCTCGACAGTATCCTCGTCCAGCTTCAGCCCCCAGTCCACAGAATCAGGGAAAGAACAAGGCGTGTTCCAGTCCTCGCAATACCACTCGATGCTTACGCCCATCGTAAAATCATCCGCCTTTTCAGGAGCAAGCGTCTCACCGAACTCACTGCGCGCCTCGCGTCCCATCATTGTGGCAGCGCCCGCCATTACGGCAAGATTGGCGTCTCCGGTACAGTCAGAGAACAGATTTCCGCTTATACGGATAAGATTCTGATTTGTAGCCTCAACAGCCGTCACGGCTACTATCTTCCCTTCCTTCATCTCTGCATTGACCACAGTGTAGCCGGCAAAAAGGCTGATGTTCGGCTCGGCGGCGATCACATCCCACTTCTTCCAGTCCTGATAGTGGTGGGCGCCCCTCGCATTGCCGATGCGGTCCGGACCGATTTCATTCAATATATATCCCAACGAAGGGTACGGAGGCATATTGATCTGACCGCCGAGACCCACGCGGACTTCAGACGAATTGTTTCCGCCGAGGATATAACGGTCCTGGACAAGTGCCACCTTGAGGCCGAGACGTGCAGCGGCAATGGCGGCGCAAAGGCCTGACATTCCGGCTCCTATGACCACAAGATCATAATTTCCCTTGTCTTCAGGCTTCCCTGGACCGAGCAAAGCCTCGCGCAATGCCCTGTAATCCTCCAGGCTGTCACCTGGGACCTCGTTCGTAGAAGTCAGGATTATCGCGTCGCAACGCCCGTCCAGACCCATCAGATCATGAAGGGCAATGCTGTGGCTGCCTTTGGTGAGGTGATAAGTTTCGCCCTTCTGCCAGTACCATTGAGCCCTTTCGGCTCTCGCTTCGCGGGAAGTGTCAATGTCATCAGGAAAGTCAATGCCGGCTTTCACGTCCAAAGGCATCTTGCCGATACCGAACTCTGAAGGGTCAGCCTTTCCATCGACTAAAACCTGGAAAATGCCGGGAGTCTTGCCCTCTGACCAGAATGCGGTCCAGTTTTTCGTGCGAACCCATAGACGGTAGTCACCGTCCTCTGGTATATTGATTTCTGTCTTGGCATCTTTTGCAAGAGGCGTTCCCAAACCATGCGCCATAAGATAGCTGGAACCCATCTGAAGTACGAACTGCTGTTCCAGTGTCCAGTCGCCTTTGTCATTGAATCTGGTGGCAAGAGCCATCACAGAATTATTGGTGTTCATAGAAGGTATAGTGTTTTTAAATCGGTTCAAAGTTAGACAAAAAATTATTCCGAGCAAACAAAAAAATCATTATATTCGCGTCTTGTAATTTTTAAGACTAAAACCACATAATATCATATGGGCATCATAGACTGGCTGATAGTAGCCATTTTTCTCGGAGCATTGATAACGATAGGCTATCTGTTTTCCCACAAGAACAAGAACATTGAAGATTATTTCGTTGCAGGCAGGTCAATGCCGGGCTGGATCGTAGCTATAGCGGCAGCCGGAACAACGATTTCCGCAGGGACCTTCGTAGGCTCACCGGAACTCGGATTCAACACGAACCTCACATACGTCATCAATCTTTTAGGGTCAATTCTGGGAGGCACATTGGTCGCCGCCCTGATTATGCCGAAACTGTACAATGCCAAGACCATCACCATCTACGGCTTCATCGGTGAGCGCTTCGGCGAAAAAGCCAAGAGGACTAACAGCGTGATGTTCCTTCTCGGACAGCTTTTCACCTCAGGATCAAGGCTTTTCATCGCGGCCATAGCCGTTTCAGTCATCATTTTCGGAAAGATAGAATTCACATTCATAGTATGTTCCATCATCATATTGGGTATAATTTCTACCTTCTATACAATGATGGGCGGCATCAAGGGCCTTCTCTACATTGACACATTCCAGACCCTCCTGATGACATTTACCGGAGTGGTCGCGCTGGTGATGGTGTACTGCTCGCTGAAGGGATTCAGTCTGGCTGACATCTGGACTCAGCTGACTGCCGGCGGTATGGTGAAGATGCCTGGCGCGGATGCGGCTCTGCTTGCAGACGGCACTCTCCAGGGCTGGGAGCCGGGCAGCAAGGTGAAGATGTTCGACCCGAGCCTGGATTTTTCCAAGCCATACACCATTATAGGCGGTATGATCGGTATTGCATTCTTCAAGATTGCGCAGTACACCACTGACCAGGAATTCGTACAGCGTCAACTTGCCTGCAAGAGCGTGAAGAAGGCAGGAACTTCATTGATCTGGTCGCAGCTGCTGGCGATTCCTATCGTCCTGACCTTCCTATGCATCGGACTCCTGCTTTGGGTGAAATTCCTCAACGACCCTTACATCGACGGACAGATCAGCGCCGGATTCTTCACTGACGCGCGCGACGTGTTCCCTCAGTATATCAAGAACCATATTCCTGCAGGTGTACGCGGCCTGATGATCACCGGTCTTCTCGCTGCTGCGCTCTCCAGTTTCAACTCCGCCATCAATGCCATGGCGTCAAGTTTCGTGGACGACCTCTATCTCCCTATCCGTAAGGAACTCGGAAAGGCCATCAAGAGCGACAAGGACCAGATTTCATCTTCCCGCTGGATGGCCGGACTTATGGGGATGCTTCTGACATTGTTCGCAATCGTCACTGCCGTCATGCAGGAGGCCAGCGGTCTGAATCTAGTGGATTTCGCTACCGGAATCATGTGTTTCGCATACGGCGGTATGATCGGCGTGTTCCTCACTGCCATCTTCACCAAGAGGGGCAACAACAAGTCAGTCATCGCTGCCATCATCACCGGTGCCCTCATCGTGGTTCCTCTGATGTTCCAGAAACAGTTCTTCGGCCAGACCTACATCGCGTGGAGCTGGTGGTGTCCGATCGCCGGCATCATTTCCACTGCAGTCTGCCTTATGGGAAAGCCTAAAACCGCTGTACAGAACTGATGAAAACGCATTTTCTTTATATCCTGGCCGCTCTCGTCATTGTCACGGGCGGCTGTGCCAAGACAGGCAATATCAGAGGCAAGGTCACCATCGACGGAAAGCCTCTTGCCGGAGTGCAGGTCAGCGACGGCGTGAACATTGTCCTGACTGACAGCAAAGGCAGATACTGCATTGACAGCAAAAAGGCTGACAGCGTGGTATTTATAACGACTCCTGCTGATGCGGTAGCGGTTTCGGAGGATGGGCTCAGGCCCGGTTTCTGGGCACGTCTGACCAAGTCTCCTGACGAGGTGGAACGGCACGATTTCGAACTTCTCACCGAGAATCAGGAGAGGTATTCCGTGCTTTTCCTTGCGGACCTGCATCTTAGCAATGATCCGGACAAGGATGACCTCAGGCGTTTCCGTGAAAGAGTGGTTCCGTTCATCCGGAAAAAGGCGGCGGAATCCGACTGTCCAGTCTATATGATGAATCTGGGAGATTTGTCTCACGACATTTTCTGGTACGAGTTCGATTTCGATGTGGATGATGCCTACAAGGTGATTGCAGAGCAGAAACTGCCTCTGAAAATGTACTCCGTGCCCGGCAACCACGACCACGACGGAGCGATTGTCGGGGACAATGTGGATTTCCGCTCGGGCTGGCTGTACCGCCGCACCTGGGGCCCGGACCGTTATTCTGTCAATATCGGAAACGAACACTGGGTGTTCCTGGACAATATCATTTATGTCAATGATGAAGGCCGCGGCAAGAAGGCACCGGGAATCAAGGGTGCCCGCAATTATGAGACTGCATTCCTCCCGGCTCAGCTGGACTGGCTCGAAAAGGACCTGAGTTATGTACCTGACTCGTGCAATGTATTCATATGTACGCATTGTCCTTTCTTCGGCGGTTCTCTTAAAAATGGTGGCCGGGACAAAATGCCGGCGGAACAGCTTGCGTTCATTGACAGTCTTTGCACGCGTTTCAGGCAGAAGGCGCTGAATTTCGCCGGGCATATACACAAGTTCGACTTCTTCAGCAGGAAGAAATATCCTGCGCTTTTCCAGTATGGTCTCCCCTGCTCTTCCGGCATGATGTGGGAAACCCCGAAAGAGCATCTGCTGTACTGCAACGACGGCTCAGAAGCTGGAATGATGTGCGGACGGGGCATTGACAATGCTCCTTTCAAACTGCATTTCGAGACTTACGAACACGGCGTGCGCAATTACAGCATCTACGACCTGAACTGTGTGGGCGAGGCTTACCGGAACTCGGAGGACTTCAAGCTTCTGCTCAAGGCCGCTCCTGAGCGTGTGGATTATTCTGCCGGCAAATTCCGGAATTCAGTGCTGGTGAACTGGTGGACCTGGATGCCTGGATACTATGTGGAAATATACGAAAACGGCAAGGCATTGAAAGTCAGCACTCCGCATACGGAAGACCCGGTCAGTGTATTCACTTATGACCTGCCGCAGATGACTCATCCAGCCAGGCACCACGCACACCGCCAGAAGGCCGGATGCATCCATACTTTCGAGGCCAAGGCTTCAAGGTCGGATTCTCCTGTGGAAGTGGTTTTCCGCAATGAAAAAGGAGAGGAACTGTACCGCGAAACCATCGCGCGTCCTCTCCCGTTCGTATTCTGACGACTTTCGGATCAGTCTCCGACTATGTTCTGATCAATGTCCCGATCAGTCTCTGAACCATACGCCTTCTTCCCTGAGGGCAGACTGCAACTCCTTGACATCCAAGTCACGGAGTTCTTTTTTGTCCCTGACGGCGAGGGCAGCAGCTTTTCCTGCAGCTTCTCCCAGACACATTGCCGGGCCCATGACTCTTACGGACGCAAGCGCAAGATGTGTGGCGGAAATGTCTCTTCCTGCAGCGATCACGCCATCGACTTTCTTAGGGATAAGGCAGCGGTAAGGCACGTCGTAGCAGTCCGGACACCACCAGAGCGAGCAGTCTCCGCCTACCGGATGGTGCAGGTCCACCGGATAGCTTGCCACTGCAATCACGTCATCGAAACGTGCGCAATCGAAGATGTCCTGCTCCGTAAGTGTGTATTCGCCCACGAGTCTGCGGGTTTCACGGATACCCATGAACGGAGCCACTCTATCCACGTAAGCATTCTCGAATCCGGGGATATATGCCTTGAGGTAGCGTACGATTTCCTCATTCTGGAGCATACATTCGTACTCGCCTCGTGTATATTGCTGAGGGTCAGTCGCGTCAATGCCATTGACACGGCTCATGTTCACCCACCATTCGTCTTCCGCCATACCGGTCATGAAGATGGTTCTCTCTACCGGAAGGTGATATCCGGCTTCACGTGCCTGACGTATCTGGTTGCGGAATCCTACGAAGGTGCAGTTGTCCATCGGCCTGAAGAACTCATTCGGAATATAATCTATATCGTAGATTTCCGGATGGTCAGCCACGGCATCGCGGAGTTTCCTGCTGTCCACACCTCTCATGGAGAACATGAGTGTCGGCGGCTGCGGGATACCCTTTTCATTGCCATAATTCATCTCGGCCCCTGCACGGTACAGAATGTCGCCGTCTCCGGTGCAGTCCACGATGGTCTTGGCGAGTATCACTTCCCTGCCCTTCTTGGAGTCAATAATCACGCCCTTGCACTTGTCGCCTTCCATAATCACGTCAGTAGCAAAGACATAGAGCAGCACTTCCACGCCGCATTCTTCCATTATCTCCCACGCGAGGTGCTTGGTTCCCTCCGGGTCTATCATTGTAAGGCTTACGTGCAGCGGACATCTTCTGTGATGTGTGGCCTGACCTCTTTCTCGGAGTCGCTCCACGAAACGCAGCGGCAGACCTTTGATGATTTCATTGCCCTTGCGGCCCAAGAAGCCGAGAAGCGGAAGGCCGATGGTCATGTTGCCGCCAAGATAGCCTCTGCTGTCAATGAGCATGACCTTGGTTCCCTTTACAAGTGCTGCAGCCTGGGCAGCCATAATTCCGGCAGGGCCGGCACCGACTACGAGGACGTCAACTTCCTCACGTACAGGAAGTTCCTTCGCCGGTTCCAAATAAGTTTTCATTTTGTGTAAATTCTAATCAGTTCCACTGTTTGTTATGTCAATGTGGATTTGCGGGGTCAAAATTAAATATAAAAAGATGAACGTCAAAGATTTTTCTTATATTCGCAAAAAACATATACTTATGAAACACCTAATCTCAGCGTTGACCATTATCGCAATTTCAGCCTTTTCTTTCCAAGCCAATGCGCAGGAAACCATTTCCTCAGACGCTCCGGAGGCCATTCAAGAAGTTTACAAACCGGAAAAGACATCCCGCAGACACAACATGCCGGCATTCAGGAATGAGGTCGAGCTCAGCTACGGCCGCGTAACTCTTGCAGATATGGCACACGTGTTTTCCGGCGCATTTGTCGCCCTTTTTACAGGCGGATATGCCCAGTTCGACAATTTCAACGCCTATGGTTCTGTCAATGCAGAGTATTACAGAGTCCTGAACAAGACGTTCTCCGTGGGAGGGCTCGTCGGCTGGTCTGGCGGAAGCGCTGACGTAGTGGACAAGAACAAGGTAAAGACTGGCACTTCCGATTACAGCACCTATGTAATCATGCCTTCCACCAAGATATTCTGGTTCAGAAAGAACCACGTTGCTATGTATTCCAAGCTTTCAGCCGGTATCATGTTCATCGACGACTACGAGGAAGGTTCCAAGAGCACCGACTACTCCCCTCTCTTCTCATTTCAGGCAGGAGCAGTCTGCGTCCAGGCCGGCGGCCAAAGGGTACGCGGCTTCGTTGAAGTCGGCATCGGAATGACCGGCCTCATAGTCGGCGGCATCAGCGTCGCGTTCTGACAGAACTTCCCGCTCTGACGAAGTTTCCCGCTCTGACGGAGTTTCGAGTTCTGACGGGGCGTCGCGCTCTGACATGGAAGAATATCTTTCTGACTCTGCAGCGCCTATAAGGTTAGTTCCAGCTGGCTCCCCACCCCAGACTGTCCGAAAAGTCCTCACGAGACTGAAATACTCCGTACCCCTATAGAAGGCCAGAAGCGGATTCTCGATTCTCACTGAGGAATATTTGACTTTTCAGACAGTCTCCCCCAATGAAGCGGTTCGAATCTATGCGTACAATGAGCAGCAAAAAAGGCTTTCCTGCTCATTGCTTTTCCATGTTTTTTTGTGGTCTCGATTATGAAGCACCAATTCCTGAAGCCATTGACTCTCGAAATGAAATTTGTCCGTGAGATAGTAGGTTTCCACGGACAAGTTGTTAATTTCTAATAACTTATCCGGTAGAAGGTGGGGGTTTCCGGATAAAATCACATTCTGTAAGATAACGATTAACAGGAATAGCAGAGGTGCTCACAAAAAAATGCGGTGCGTTACGAAGAATGGAACAACACAGAATTGGATTGAATCGAACAACCTGCATGTCGCGATTTGGCGTATATTATTGAGTATCAAGAAGATATAGCAAACAACCAAATGCAGGTTATGTAAAAAAGTGGGTAACCTGGCTTTCGCTTTATCTGCTAACTAGTTATGAATCAACACTTTCGTCCGTTGCACCAATTTCAGGTTGTTCGGTTTTTCTCTCCGATCATGCCTTACGGAAACAATCATCTCCGGTTACAATCTCCAGTTATGTCTGACTGAAGTGGTCATGCCCAGCAACAAGAAGCCTCTTTACCGTTTTTCTTTCTTCACAGACAGCGCGACTGGCCTTCCTGCGTACGAACATGGCACAAAAAAAATGCAAAGGATACATTTCCGTACAAATCATTCCGCCCGGGTAACAGGCCAGCAGAGGGTCTTCTTCAGGGTGAGCGGCAGGGTTGTGACAATGGTGGAGGCGTCACGGTTCAGCTGGAGGGTGTATGTGCCCTCCTGGCTCACAAATGCAGAGAGGGATTCGTCAAAGGATGCCAGGTCGTAGACTGAGAAGGTGAGCTCGAGGGTTGCCGAAGAGCCGGGAGAAAGCACAGGGGTCTTGGCAAAGGCCTTCAGCTCCCGCACAGGCTTGTACAGCTCCGATTCCGGGGCGGAGGCATAGAGCTGCACCACATCCCTGCCCGGGCGGTCACCCGTGTTGGTCACCCTGAGGGTCACGCGAAAGTCATTGCCCTTGCGGGTGAGGGCTGCATCAGACCACTCGAAGGAAGTGTAACTCAGGCCGAAGCCGAAAGGGAAGGATATCTTTTCTGGGGCTTTGGTGCAGAAATAGCGGTAGCCGACATCCACTCCCTCAAGGTATTCCGTCCAGCCAAGATTGCGGATTTTCCTCTCTGGTGCATCATATTCCCAATCACTCCTTTTTGAGGTGTAGTCAAAAGGATAGTTCTCGGAGGAAAGGTGGTCACGGTAATCCAGAGGGAAGGTCATAGGGAGTCTTCCCGAAGGGTTCACCTGAGCGGAAAGGACTGCCGCAGTTGCATTTCCAAGTTCCTGACCCGGGAGCCAGTTCACGAGGATTGCATCGGGAAGGTCCTTCCAGGACGCCGTCTCGACCACTCCGCAGACATTCAGCACCACGACAACCTTTCTGCCGCGTGAATGGAAGGCGGCACAGGTCCTGCGCAGAAGGTCCAGTTCATCTTCGTGAAGGTAGAAATCCCTGGTGTAGCGGTCATTGTACTCCCCGCTCAGACGGCCGAAAGAGATGACTGCAATGTCGCTGTCAGCCGCACGCATCCCTAAAAATGCATCGCTGAGGAAAGCCTCGGCAGGGAAGGTTCTGTCACCAAGATGCTTGCGGGAATTTTCCTCTCCGAGCAAAGCCTCGGAATAGTCCATATACCTTCTGTAAACCGCATCAGTCTTCGGATTCAGGATGAAGCCGGCATTCCGCAGGCCCTCGTCCAGATTCACCTTGTAGGATGAGTTCACGAAACCCGCACCGATTCCGGCCACGATTCCGTCGTAGGCGTTCACTCCCAGAAGGGAGACATTGGCACCCTCAGCCAGAGGCAATGCCCCGTCTTCATTTTTCAGAAGGACAATGCCGTCTGAGGCAGCTGAGGCACTGACCCTGGCATTATGCTCAAGCGAAGGGGCATCCGAATAGGCATATTTCCTGAAATGAGGGGTCTTGAGCACATATTCCAGCACCCTGCCGGCACAGATGTCAAGGTCCTCCACGGCAAGCGCCCCCGAGCGGACTGCAGCAATGATTTCATCCACCTGAGCCTGTTCTCCCGGCATCAGAAGGTCATTTCCGGCGTGAATCTGGGCAGGGGTGTCCCTCTTGCCGAACCAGTCGGAGACCACAATGCCCCTGTAGCCCCAGTCCTTCCGAAGAACATCCGTCAGCAGGAAGCGGCTTTCCATCGAATAGGTGCCGTTGACACGGTTGTAGGAAGACATCACGCTCCACGGATTCCCCTCCTTGACCGCAATCTCGAAACTCTTGAGGTAAATCTCCCTCAGAGCCCTCTGAGACACGACAGCATTGTTCTGGATACGGCAGGATTCCTGGTTGTTCGCCGCGAAATGCTTTGCGGAGGTCCCCACGCCGCAGGACTGTATGCCCCGGATCATTGCCGCAGCACATTTCCCGCTGAGCACCGGATCTTCGGAATAGTACTCGAAGTTCCTGCCGCACATTGGATTGCGGTGGATGTTCAGCCCCGGTCCGAGGATGACGTCACAGCCATACTCCAGAACTTCATTTCCCATTGCCCTGCCACAGGCCTCAATCAATTCTGAATCCCAGGTAGCCGCCAGCATCGTCCCCACAGGAAAAGCCGTGCACCAGTATGTCCTGTCATCATCTTTCCTGAGAGGGTCAATGCGCAGTCCGGCAGGGCCGTCAGCCATCACGGTGTGAGGTATGCCGTACTTGTCGAAAGCTTCTGTGATTCCCGCAGCACCGGCAACCATCGCGAAGGTCTTTCCTCCGACAGTCCCGTCACCGGCATATCCGGCAGACCATGTTCCGCAGACCAAGGCGGCCTTTTCCTCAAGGCTCATAGCCTTCACTATGTTTTTCACGGGGTCTTTACCCAGACGAGGCGTCTTCTGCGCGTGGGAAGGTACGACATTGAGCGACAGAGCCGCGAATGCGGCAAGTAGTATTTTATATCCTTTCATATACGGTATATTTTATATTCATTATATTATCAAAATTCAGAAACCCTGTAGGTGAGATATGTTATTTCCGTAGAGTCGACGGCGCTTATGCTGAAATCGGGACTTTCTTCAAGGAAATATGTACTCAGGTGGATGGATGTCGAGCCGTCGCTTGTGAAATCGGAGTCGATGTGACTGCCCATCCTGATGTGAAGGGTTCCCTTGAAGGCGATTCTCAGGCTGGCTCCCGAAAGGAAAAGTTCCGGCAGGCGTTTCTTTTTGAGTTTCAAGGGTTCACCGGGTTCCAGGGAAACACTATTCTCAAGAGAAATGTTGCAGAGATTGCCGTGGCGTATTTCATTGATGTCCCAGCCGGAAGCGGAGAAATCGAAGCCGAGGGAAAACAGGCGGGCGGAGGTCTCCGGAGATTCGTAGCAACCTGCAAAACCGACATAACAGCCGTGGGAATGTGCTCCGGCAGCAATCTGCCTCAACTGTTCGTCAGAAAATGCGCTGACATTTCCCATACAGTACATATACGGTGCTCCCACATACCGGCATTGCTCCACCACTTCCCCAACTGTGGGAAAGGACTTGTACTCCATTATCATTCCCTTGTGCCCGAGGTTTCTGCGACCGCCGTAGAGGATGTAGTCGTCGCCCATAATGCTGCGGATTATTTCCAGGGAGGTTTCATCCACATACTGAATCAAAGGGGCAACCCCACAACTGCGACATTCGAGGAGAAATTCTTCGAGGGATGTGATCGGGGTGCGGTATTGCGGATCTGAGGAACGGTAGCGGTACTTTGTGCGCAGGGTGTCGAAAGGAGTCTGGCTGATGACAACCTCGGGAGCGAAATTGCCTTCAAGGTCTTCAACCTGGTAGCCCAGCATACCCCTGTAGCCGTGAATGACAAGGTACTTGCCGGGGGTAGCCGTAGGGTGGAGATTCGCCTCGACATAGCGGAAGCCCAGCCGGGCGGCAATTCTGACGTCAAATACGCTCTGACAGGGAATCAGAGGGTTGCTGTCCTTGTAGATCGTGTCAATGAAAAGATGACTGTAATATGGGTGGCCAAAGCGGAAGAGCGGGTCAGTCCAACGGCTGGAGAACCCGTCGGGCGTGGACGGCTGAGCAACGGATGTCCCCGGAAAAAGAACCAGGGACAACAGCAGCAGAGCGCACAGGCGGAGTCGCGGGAACGGGAGCATAGAGTCAAAGAATATCCGGTTCTTCCCAGATTCTGTCCTCAGTGCATCTGACAATCAGGCTGAGAGGACCGCAGGCAATACGGAAATCACCTTTCTCAAGACGCCATCTGCCGTCCTGGCCCACAAAGGCAAGGTCGGAGGCTTTGACGCTGAGAGTAACCTTCTGAGTTTGCCCCGGTTCGACGGCAACCTTGTCGAATGCCCTGAGACGACGCACGTCAGGGACCTCGCTCGCGTACATATCACTTGTGAAAAGCAGCACTGCCTCCTTCCCGGCACGGTTTCCGACATTTTTCACATCGACCGTGAATGTCAGGACATCATCCGATGAGAACTCCGTCCTGTCGCAACAGAGGGATGAATATTCAAATGAAGTGTAGCTCAATCCCTCACCGAACTGCCACTGGGAATCCATCTTCGCGTCATAGTTGTACTCCCCTTCCATAGTGGCCACATTCTCGGAGACCTTGTAGTCGTAAGGAGCATATCCGGCCGTGTACTTCGGCCAGGTGAAAGGAAGTTTTCCGCTGAAGTTCACATCTCCGGCGACAAGGGAGGCGAAAGCATCTCCGCCATAATTTCCCGGGAGCATCAATGCCACAACCGCGTCGGAAAGCGGCTCAATTTCACGGATGACCCGCGGACGGCCTCCACTGTAGGCCAGTACAACAGGTTTTCCGGTGCGTGAAAGCACCCTGACCAGTTCCTGCTGGTTTGCAGAGAGGTTCAGGTCCTTCCAGTTTCCGGGTGTCTCGCAGTAACTTCTTTCTCCAACGCAGGCAACAATGACATCCGCTCCGGAAGCAGCCCTGAGCAGGGTCTTGAAATCAGGCTCGCCTTCTTCGTACCAGTTGTCCCCCTTTTCAGGAGCATACTCCAGGCCCGGGCACCAGGTCACCTGACCGGGGAAACGACCGGAAAGAGCCTCGTAAATCGTGTTGTAATCCTTTGAGTGGGCATCAGATGCATCTCCCTGCCAGGTGTAGGACCAGCCACCGTTCAGACAGCGCATAGAGTTGGCATTCGGGCCGCAGACAAGGATTCTTTCAGTGCCCTTCAGAGGCAGCACTCCGTTGTTCTTCAGCAGGACCTCGCTCTCAAGGGCTGCTGCAAGGGCATTGGATGAGAATGCCTCACAAGCGAAGTCAGTGTAGCAGTCAGTGTCCCATACCGGATTCTCGAAAAGACCCAGGCGCATTTTCAGCCTCAGAACGCGACGCACTGCATCATCGATTCTGTCCATACCCACTGCCCCCTCTTCAACAAGTTCCTTCAGGTCGATGCAGAATTTCCAGGTTGAAGGTACCATTGCCATATCGATGCCGGCATTGATTGCCAGCCTGACGGCATCCTTCTCGCTTGTGGCAATTCTGTCGCGGTAGTAGAGATTGTTGATGTCATTCCAGTCCGTCACTATCAGCCCATCCCAGGCAAGATTTTCCTTCAGCCAGACAGTCAGGAGCTTGTGGTTGGCATGGAAAGGTACTCCGTTGTTGGAGGAGGAGTTCACCATCAGGGAAAGGGCTCCGTTTCTGATGCATTGTTTGAAAGGTTCGAAATATTTTTCCCTGAGTTCGGCATCACTGACCTTCGAAGGGGTCCTGTCCTGTCCGGACACAGGGACTCCATAGGCCATATAATGCTTGATGCAGGCCGCTATATGGTTGCCGTCCACATTGCCGGGGTCATCTCCCTGAAGTCCGTGCACCGTCGCCTTTGCAAGTTCGGCGTTGAGATAGGTATCCTCTCCGAAACTCTCCCACATCCTGGGCCAGAGAGGTTCGCGGCCAAGGTCCATCACCGGAGAGAAAGTCCAGGGTACCAAAGCGGCTCGGGTCTCGTAGGCCGTAACCCGGCCCATATCCTCGGCATATCCTCTGCTGAAAGTCGCCGCAAGATTGATTTCCTGAGGGAAAAGGGTTGCTCCCGCTATGTAGGAGGCACCGTGAATCTGGTCCAGGCCGTAGAGGCACGGAATTCCGATTTCCTTCAGGGATTTTTCCTGGATTTCGGAGATGATGCGGACATATTTTTCCTTCCGGGGCGCGCTGTTGCCGATGACATTGAGAATTGAGCCGACCTTGTATTTTCCGAAGACGGTGTCCATCAGTTCGGGCACAAGGTGTTCCCTTTCCTCGTCCATTATCACCCCGATTGTCAGCTGTGTCATCTGACCAATCTTCTCCTCGAGGGTCATCTTCCCTAAAATTGCTTCAATTCTTTTCTCCACTGCACTGTCACAGGGGAGAGCCGGTTCAACGGCAGTGCCGCAACCTGAAATTGTTCCGAGCGTCACTCCGGCTACGGCAATAGTTTTCAATCTGTTCATTGTAATAATCAATTATTCAACAACAAGGTTGTCAATGTTTCCTTTGATGACGACGGAGGAATCCGGGGTTGCAAAATCCACTTTGCCGTCTGGGGAAGGATTGCCGATTCCCCGGCAGGGGCTTGCAAAAAGAGATTTGCCGTTCCTCTTCAAATGACTGAGTTTCAACCCGTCAATCCTGTTGTGGAAAGTCCTGGCTTCAAAAACCGAAGCGGCAGTTCCGTCATCATCGATGCAAATATAGGAAAGTTCCACATCAGACATCACACAACCCGGAACAGAATTTTCATCCTGTGCAATCACGATTGCTCTCGAACAGGATCTGAGATGGTCGAAATAAAGGTTTTTCGCCACTATGAACTGCATCTGCGGTGGTCTGCCTTCCTTCCATTCCGGAGATTTTATCTGATGGATGGCGAAAGCACCGCGGACATCGTCCTTCTGTGCAATTGTGTTGTGTTCCAGGAATATGCAGGAAGACACCGTGCAATTCCTGATTGCTCCGGATGAAACCGCCTCATTTCCAGCCTCGGGGCCAACCACCACACCCCTGGCAAAATCAGCCCAAATGAGGCAGCCTTCAATCCGTATGTCTTCAAGGTCGGACATAGGCTTTGCATTGTGCCTGACTTTCAGGGTAATGCAGTCATCGTAGCAGCGGATAAAGCAGTCTTTCAGGAGCACGTCCCGGGAGCAGACCACATCGATCCCGTCTCCGTTCAGAATCCAGTTGACCAGGTTGATATTCTCGATTCTGACATCGGACATATTGTAAACGGAAACCGTCCAGCTAGGGGAATCTATAATGGTAATATCCTCTATGACAAGATTCCTCCTTCCCGGACTGCGGTCCTTGTTGCACTCAATCAGTAGTTCGCCGCTGGCCCACTGGGTACCTGTGTGAGGGAGTTCCGCTCCGGTGATGATGCCGTGACCGGCGATTCTGCAGTCATTGCCCTGAATCTCGACAGAGGCATACAGCACTGCACCATAGTCCACATACAGGGTTTGCCCCTGCTTGAGAATCACCTTCCCTTCGCGATGCTCACCAGGACCGTAGTAAATCACGGAAGGGTCGTCCGAAGAAGGTTTCTCCCTGTCTGGGATGTTGCAAATCAGGAATAGGTTCGTTGCACGGTCGTCGTCAAATTCGACCGAAATCTTTCTGTGGGAATATTCATCAACCAAAAATTCAACCGAGTGGTTGTCAACTACTTCCGGAACAATGCCGTAATGAGTTGGCCTGATGCGAACATCTGAAAAGGCATCCCTGCGCCTTACCCTGACTCTGAGAGGAAAGTCCCCGGGACATTCCACAAGGGCTATGGACATCGTGTCTCTTAGGGCCTTGGAATTGTTCCAGTCATTCCAGATTTCCGGGTGATGAGCCGCAGAATCGGAACACAGGGCTTTATATACCGTTACGGGAACAAAGCCGTCTCCGCGGTCAACTTCGACGACATAGTCGGTCCCACGGCCGGAGGCCGCGGACAAAGCTAAGGGCAGAAGCAGGAGAAGGGTCAGAATCTTCCTCATAGGTTTTTCCAATGGTCCGGTTCTACATAAGGGAAATATTCAACCATGGAAGAATCCGTCCCCACGAAAAGGGAGTCCACACCCAGAGGAGTGCCTGATTCAAAACGGGAGGCTTTCACAAGAACGGGCTCAGTCACCTCGAAAGGCTTCTCGTAGAGAGGAGAGGAAGAGCAAGGAGTGCTTCCGTCGGTTGTGTAACGGATTTCCGACGGATATTTTTCACATTCCAGGCTGACCAGAGAACTTCCCGATGATGCCACGGAACTGATGTCAATCCTGTCTGAGAGAGGATAGCAGTTCAGACCCATAGAACGGAGAGAGACAACGTGAGCATTCATCCTGCGTTTGAATGAGTCCCAGTCACGCAGATGTGACGGTGTCCAGCCAAGTTCCGCAACTGCAAGAAGACGAGGAAAGACCATATATTCCAGATGCTGACAGTCATCGATGAACTCGCTCCAGGCACAGCCCTGGACTCCAAGAAGATTGCCGGCAGCCTCCTCTGAGCAAATCCATTCGATTTCCCTGTCGATTTTCTGCCCCAGAATGAGTTCCTCATTGAAAAGAGCCTTCTGAGGGGTGTCGGCAAGAGGTTCCATAAGGTAAACCTTTCTGACTGGAGAATATCCTACCATTGCCCGGGGCTGAGTCTGAGGAGTGTCCTGATACCAGTCGAAATAGAGGGCTGCCCCTGGGGTGAATATTACCTTCTGGCCCTTGTTCGCTGCCTGTGAGACATATTCCTGACCACGGTAGGAGTAAACCACCGATTCAGGATAGAGTTCGTTTTTGCTGATTTCGTCCCAGCCGCACATTATCTTTCCTTTCGAGTGGAGATAGTCCTCAATCCTGTCAATCATATAGCACTGGAGTTCATCGTAGTCCGGGATGCCCTCCCGTTCCATCAAGGCACGGCATTTCGGGCAGAGAGGCCATTCCTTCTTGCGGGCCTCGTCTCCTCCGATGTGGATGTAGTCAGAAGGAAAGACCTCCATTATCTCGTCAAGGACATTTTCAAAGAATTCGTAGGTCTGCGGATTTCCGGCACAGAATTCACCGCTTGTGTAGGCCCTACCCTTGCAGCACAACTCCGGATGAGAGATGAAAACTGCATCGGAATGTGCCGGGAATTCGATTTCGGGGATTACCTCGATGTGGTTCGCAGCGGCATATTCTACTATTTCCCGGAGTTCATCCTTGGTGTAATAACCGCCATAGGCATTCGGAGTACCCTCGTCAAGATAATGTCTGTCCTGCTTGTCCCACCACTCGATCCAACTTTTCTGCGTGCGGAAGGAACCTTTGGCTGTAAGCTCAGGGTAACGGTCGAGTTTCACTCTCCATCCACCGTTGTCTGTCAGATGAAGGTGAAAATAATTCATCTTGTAGCGGGCCATCTGGTCCAGCAGAAGGAAAATTTCCTCCTTAGGAAAAAAATGTCTCGAAACATCCAGATGGAATCCCCGGTAAGGAAAGCGGGGAGCATCTTCAATCCTGACACAAGGCAGCCCCTTGTCCGTCAGTATCTGCAGCAGGGTCTGGACAGCGTAGAAAGCTCCGTCCTCATCTGAACAGTTCACAGTGATTTTCCGTCTTCCGACAGTCAGCCTGTAGCCCTCGGCTGGGATTGACTTGTCATCGACAAAGTTGACACAGGTCATCGGATTCGCACGGAATTCAGCGCTGTCCGTGCGGAACCATCCGCCGGATAGCGAGATTGCGCCCGGCTGCGGGACAATTGACAGGTTCTCCTGACTGGGAGAAGAGCAGCAGACGGCGCAAAGGTAGGCCGCCGCGGCCATCATCAACTTTTTCATATTGTTTAATATTCAATTTCTATATTATCACCGCTGACCAGCCATTGGGAAGTGTTCTGAATCAACGTCCCATTGTAGGTTACATTCTTGATTTCCAAGCCTTTGATTGTGTTTCCATTCGAGACCACCGTAGAGATTCCGCACCCTGTGTCCGAAAGGATGGATATGTTCGAAAACTTCACCCTTTCCATCAGGCAGCCTCCCTGCGATGGTTTCTGCCAGACTGAAACAGGCCGGCCGTTCGGACGGATGTTGTCAATGACGATGTCCTGGAAGCTGATGTCTGAAATAGTGCCGGATGTGGTACCGCCCGAAGGATACTGGCTGATGCACAGACCTCCACGGTCGTCATTGGAGTAATTGCTGTTTTTTGTCGGATAATCAAGCACGGTGCAGTTCGAAACAAGCACATCGTGGATGCATCCGGTCTGTGTTGAGCCGCTTTCCGGACCAACGACGATGCCACCGGCAAAGTCAGCCCAGATGAGGTTGTCCTGAATGGTGATGTTTTTGGTATCATCAAGGGAAAGATGATTGACCTTCAGGGTAATGCAGTCATCATAAGTCCTGATGAAGCAGCCCCGGATTAAGGCATCGCTGACGGAACACAAATCGATTCCGTCCCCGTTCAGAATCCAGCAGATTATGTTCGTGTTCTCGATTCGGACATTGTCAGTGCGGTAAATCGAAAAAGTCCAGCTTGGAGAATCAACGACGGTTATGCCCTCTACCGTGAAACCGTTGCGGGTGCCGGTTTTTGTAGCATTGGTTTCAATCAACTGGTAGCCGCTGGCATATCTGTCTCCAGTGTGGGGGAGACGTGCTCCTGAGAGCACTCCCCTGCCCTTGATGGCCGTGTTGTCACCGACCGAATTGATTTTGGCATAGACGACGGCACCCTCGTCTATGTAAAGTGTCTGGTTGTCCCTCAGGGTAATCCACTGCGGATTCCAAACTCCGGGACCGTAGTAGATGACATTTGAAGGGAGATTTTCGGGGTCAGGTCTGTCCGGATCCGGTTTCTCGGGCAGGACCATCAGATTGTGGAAACGGTCCCCGTCATATTCAATGGAGAACTTCCTGGCCTGCCAGGAAGGTATGGTGAGTTCGATCGTGTTGGCATCCACGGCCACCGGAACGATTCCCGAGAGGGTCGGGCGCACTTTCACGCTTGAGTAGGATCCGCTGAGTTTCTTCACCCTGATTGTCACGGGAGAATCAAAATCTGCGGTAAAATTCACGAAACTGGCAGTGTCGCGCAGTCTCTTGGAGTTGTCCCAGTCATTCCAGATCTGGGTGTGATGGTTCGGAGCATCCGACACAAGGGCATCGTGCACAAAGGCCTCCTTCCACTGTCCGTCGCCCTGAAGAACGCTCACGCTGTAATGAATATTCTTTTTGAGGACGTCCTTCAGCTGGACCGTCTTTCCCCAGACTTCAGGCTGTGCAGAGTCTGCGGAAGACATTTTCACCCAGCAGGCGAGAAGTCCGTCAGTCTCGAATCTGGAGAAATCCAGTTCAAGAGAGAGACTGCATCCCATGACAAGAGGTTTGGTGAGGGATATGTCAATCCTGTCGGTTTCCAGTCCGTCAATCTTCAGGTCCACCGGCAGAATCCAGTCACCATCCCCACACATCGGCATCAGGAAAGACCCTGTCTCAGGCGTTTCTCCTGTCACCTCAAAGGTCTTCGACCAGCCACCGTCCTTTGCCGAAGTAATCCATCCAGGCAGGGAAATCCTGTCCGCAAGGCCTGAGATTGTCGTCCTGGCAGAGACAAAAGTCTGAGGAGCACCCGTGACAGTCATAGTGAACGACGGGGTAAAAAGAGTCAGAGGCACCGCCGAAGCATAGGCTTGAGAAGAATTTCCGTCCCAATGCCACAGCCCCGGCAAATCCGAGGCCGTGTCCTTGGGATAGAAAAAGTAGGATGACAGAGGAAGTCCCTCCGTCCTTGCCCCTATGACAAATTTTTCCATCCTGTCTGAAGCGATGACATTCATCCTCTCCCCGGAAGTGAGCACCGTGGCTGGTCGTTTGGAAGATCCCTCGGTCACATCCACGCAATCTTCACCCTTGAAAGAATAGACTATGCAGTCCCAGTCCTCCATCTCCTGAGGCATTCCTTCGACCGAAACCTCGAAAGAACCGTCAGGAATCTCTGAAGAGGGAACTTCAGACCGCCTGCATGCGACAAGAGACAGTCCTGCCGCTGCAAGCATAAGAAAATATCTGCCTGTTCGGAGCATAATGGTTCAGAAATTATTTCGCCTCGAATGCAATGACATATTTGGCCATCTGACCTTCCTGTCCGGCAACTACAGCACCGTCGATGACGATTGTAGGCTGGAATGAATCTGCCTGATAGTTGTCACCACCGACATAGTAAACATCTGTCCAGCCGAGGTCTGCAAGGACGTATGCACCCTGCATAATGGTCATAGTCTTGTCGTTGATGGTTGCAAGGCCGAGTTTGTTGTCGATTGTGCGGCCGATGAAGCAGCGTGACCTTGTGCCATTGAAGCCCTGTCCGAGGACCTCGGTGTCACCGTCGTTTGCCATAGCGTCTGCAAAGCGGACCTTGTAGCCGTCGACAACGAGTGCAGGGTTGAAATATGCAGCGCCTGTAACGGACCAGTCCTCACCTTCAACCTTGAAGTCATCCCTGAAAGGAGCGTATGACGTGTCATCAAGTTTGGTTCCATAGTCGAAACCGAAGTCGGAAGCCTTCCTGAAGTCACCAAGGACGTGGAAGATGTCTGCACTAGGGTCAGGGGTGATTCGCTTCAGGCCCATCTTGCCATTTGAGTCAAAGCCGAAGCAAAGACCGTGGGACGTTCCTTTGGCCTTCACGCCTGTCCACCAGGAAGCGGATGCCTTGGAAACGATCTTTCCTTCGGATTTCACCCAGCAGGTCCAGGCAGCAGGACAGCCGCTCATTGTAATCAGGGAATTTACACTTTCAGCTGATTTTCCACTCTTGACGGCAGTCGCGTCGGAGATGATCTTGCCCTTGTAGTCACGCTCGTTGAAAGTAACGATAGTGAAATCGCAGGTAGTCATATCAACCATTGCCTTGTTGGCATCATAGTCACCCAGAAGACCCATTTTTGCAATCTGGTCCTCATAGCCGGTGTTGTCCCACCAAGCCTGTGTCTCGCCTCCGGTGTTAGGTGCAGGTACCTGTTTCTTCAGAGCTTTGGAATTGAGGACTGTCAAAGAAGGAATCTTTGCCCTCTGTGCATCGGTAGTAGTTTCCTCGAAGCCCCAGGCTTTCGGATCTCCAAGAACGGCGGAATAGTCGATGCTGACAGGGAATTTCTTTGTTGTGGTACCAACTGTGATGGAAATTTCTGCAGGACCTTCTGAAAGGTCAACGGTTGGATTTTCCACCTTGGCTCCCTCCATCAATGCCCCTTCACCGAAGACAAGGGTAACCTTGCTGCGGTCCATTCCGGCTGCGTAAGTGATGACGAATGCCTTTGTAACCACATTGTAATTCACTGCATATCCGCCTTCCACTGACACTTTTGAACCGTCAGCCACAGGAAGGGCATTTGAAGTGATGGTCACGACATACTTAACTTTCTTTCCATTAGGGTCGGTGAAGTAGATGTTCGGGTCGGTGCTTACATCATAGTTGTCCGGATCCGCAGGGAAAACGAGTTTCCATCCGTCATTCACATTGAGGATGAGCTTTGCTGCAGAGAAGTTCTCGGCAGTAGTGAAGCGGAAGGAAATGGTGTTGTCAACGACAACGCCTTCAACTGTCTCTCCGTCAACTTCAAGGGAAATTGCATCAAAAGGTTTGTCCGAATAGACAGGTCCCTCTGGAGTTTTTTCCGTACAAGAGTAGAGCATTCCAAGCGAAATCACGCAAAGAGCGTTCAGGAACAAATTTTTGAGTTTCATAAAAATTTGAATTAGAAGTGTTGTTAATATTGTGTCTGTAAAATTGTCCTACCATCCGGGATTGACCTGGAGATTGGAGTTTTTGTATCTTTCGTAATCGGAATAAGGGTAGAGATAGTACTTGTCATCCCATTTCCTTGTCTGAACAAGGTTCTTTGTGTAAGCCACTGTCCCGCTCGCCTCATCCTTCACGAGAGAAAGACCGTAGATTTGGGTATCCCCGCACTGGAGTTTCCATCTTCTTGTGTCCCAGAAACGATGATTCTCAAAGGCGAACTCGACGCGGTTTTCTTTCTGAACGGTCTTCAGGAAATCAGTCGTCGCCCCCACCTGACCGACACCTGCCCTTGAACGGACGGCATTCAGGGCTTCCAGCGGAGACATAGTGTAGTTCACCTGTCCCAGACTTCCCTTGAAAGAGGCATCACCTGTCGCAAGGTAAAGGGCCTCGGCGTAAATCAGGTACATTTCCGCAAATCGGATGATGGGATAGATGTGAGGGTATGAAATCGAATTTCCAGTCACGAACGAGGTCTCCTCTATGAGGTTCTTGCGCAGGTAGTAGGAAGTCGGGGTCGCACCTGTCTTCGGACGTGCGTTCTGTCCGCCCTCCCACATTTCCAGAGGTTTACCCTTGAACATCGAGCCGTTGACATAGAAAGTCTCTGCAAAACGCGGGTCTCTCTTTGACGGGTCGAGTGCGATGGCACGGTGGGCAGGATTGTCCCAGTCGAAAGGAGTACCGTCCAGCAGGTCGAATGCCTCGGCAAGGTTCTGCGACGGGCAAGATCCTGAATTTCCGCCCTCCACTCCCATTGGGAAATTGGATCTTTCAAGCCCGTTGCTTGCAGAACGGATGATTCCGAATATGTAACCCTTTGCATTGAAGTTGTTGATCTTCTGTTCTTTGACAAGGGAATACCAACCACTGTCAATGACCTCTTTGGCTGCTGCCGCAGCTTTTTCATAGCGGGTTTTGTCTCCGGTCGGATTGTGAAGCGGACTGGCATCGTAGAGAAGTACCCTCGCCTTGAAAGCCATTGCCGCTCCCCTTGTGATTCTGTTTGTCCTTCCGGTAACAAATTCCGCATAGCTCACCGGGAGTTTCGGTGTAATCTCATCCAGTTCTCCTACAATCCACTCTGTCACAGTGTGAAAATCCGAAGGAACCATTTCATTGACCTTTGCCGGGTCGGCGCTATGATCCATCAGGACGATGTCACCGTAGCGTCGCATCAGTTCAAAATGGTACCAGGCACGCAGGAAACGGACTTCGTAGGGATAGTTTTTCAACTGCTGCATCCTGTCCTTGTAATCTTCCAGGTACTGCGTCTGAGGAAAATCGTCAGGAGCGTTCTCGAGGAAATAGTTTGCCTGGGCTATGCCTGCATAGTAATGAGAGAAGCAGTCATTGATTGTGTTGCGGGGACTCCAGGCCCCGTCATAATAGGTTTTGATGCCATTGCTTTCCCACGCATACACAGCATCGTCGGTGGCGCTGCTCTGGGTTGACCACAGCCATTCGGTGTCAACATCAAGATAGCTGTAAACGTGGGAGCAGACTTTCTTCACGTTTTCAAAACAACTGAACTGATAGTCGGTGGTCTGGTAGGTATTTTCCGTCTGTTCGAGAAAATCGCAGGAACCCAGGCCGGCAATCAGGGCTGCAGAAAGAGCCAAATATTTCATTATATTGTTCATATGACGAGAATTAGAATGTGAATTTCAGTCCGAAGGAGAATGACCTCACGGAAGGATAACCAAGGGATATGGACTCAGGGTCGAAAATCTTGATTCTGTCAACAGAGAAAAGATTCAGTCCCCGGAAGAAAATGGAAATCTCACGGAATTTCGCCCTCATCAATGCCTCTGACTGGAATCCGTAGTAAACATAGACCGAGCGGAGCTTGAACCAGTCGGACTTTTCAACCCAGAAATCACTTCCTCCCTGGAAGTTGTTCCCGTTGCTCAGGGTGGTCAGACGCGGATAGCGGGCATTCTGGTTTTCCGGTGTCCAGCGGTTGTTGTAATAGTGCATCGAGATGTTCTTGTCATCATTGTAGAGCGGCCAGTAAATTGACCCGGTTGTGAGCATGGCATACTGGTTGATGCGTCCGTCGAAAGTGGCCTCGAAACCCAGACCCTTCCATTTGAATCCCAACTGGATACCGTAAACGGCTGAAGGAAGGGTGTGGTATTGATCCATATACTGCTTGTCATTCACGTCAATCACGCCATCCCCGCTGATGTCCTTGTAGCGGATGTCTCCCGGTTGCACTCCTTTTCCGTCGAGGGTGCTGTGAGGGTATTTCGGAAGCAGATTGCCCTTGGAATCGAAATCGGAAGTGCTGTAGAGGCCGTCGCTGGTATAGAGGGTCAGAGCCGTGATGGAGTGACCGGTCCGGTACATATAGGAGTAAGGATGGTATTCCTCACCCATTTCAAGAATCTTGTCCTTAGTGTAGGAAATGCAGCCTCCTATGTGCCAGGAGAAATCTCCGACCGTCTGGCTCCAGCTTGCGGAAAGTTCGCCTCCCCAGTTCAGGTTCTCTCCGTTGAAAATGTACGGCGAGCCGAGGCCGAGCAATGAGGAATATACTCCGGAGGATGACACCTTCAGATGTTTCCTGTGGTTGCGGAAGGCATCAATGCTTACCTCAAGACCTCCGAAGGCCCGAAGATCGATTCCTACATTGGCCTTGAAGTCCGTTTCCGGGAGAGCCCCGTAAGAAGGGTAGGAGCCCTGCATCATTCCGGATTCGGACGAGCCGACCATTGCAACAAATCCACTGCCACCGCCGTTGTTCGGAGTGTCCAGACCGTAACCCAGCCTTGCATCGTAACCGGTGATTCCATAGCTTGCGCGAAGCTTCAGAAGGTCGAGTCCGGAAGCATCCTTGAGGAAAGACTCGTTCGAGATGATCCAGGCTGCGGAAACGGCAGGATAGAAACGATATTTCTTTCCTTTCTCGAGGAAAGCACTGCCTGAGCAGGTCGCCACTACATCCACGAGATATCTGTGGTCGTAGTCATATCCTGCCCTGAGGATGAAATCATTGTAGGAATACACATTGCACTTTCCCCTGTTCTTCCATCTGTCCATCGACCAGATGAAGGAAGCCTTCACGCCATTCTTGCCGAAGGTCCTGTCGTAGTCAGCCATTGCCGTTACGGAGAAATTATTGTTGACATTGCTTCCGCCTGCAAGAGCAGATGAGAAGGACAGGTCGGTGTCATTGCCGTATTCGGACCAGTTGAGTTTCTGAACGTCTCCATTATCGTCCCGGCCGTAGGTCATCTTTGCATACTTGTAGGTCTTTGACCTGTTGTCATTGATCATCGCACTGTTGTCGAATGCGCCCTTGAGTGTCAGGGAGAGTCCCGGTGTCAGCATCGACAGGTCCTGGATGATCGAGATATCAGCAAGAAGGGTTCTCTGGAGAGAAACCGAATATCCACTCTGGGTGTAGGTCGAAAGAGGATTCGCAAAGAGTTCCGACCGTGCCCAGAGACCGTCCTCGGACTTGAGAGGGAAAGCGATTGCCGGAGTGGTGTAGATTCCCGAGACATAGGTTCCCGCGTAAGGCTGCTGTGTCTGAGAGAGACGACCCATCATATTGATCCTGATTCGGGTGGTCCTTGTCATTTCCGATTCAAGGTTGGTCCTGAGTTTGAGACAGGAATTCTGGAACTGGGTGCTGTAGCCGTCATTCATCCTTGTGTTGTTGAACAGGCCATCGTAGCCGTTGTAGTTGGCGAGCACATAATAGCGGAAGCGTTTCTCCTTTCCCTCCATGGAAACGTTCAGGTCGTGGACGAATGCCGTCTTCCTGAGAACTTCCTTCTGCCAGTCCACCGAAGGAAAGAGAGAACTGCCCTGTGCGATTCCCTTAAGGTCGGCAGCCGTGTATCTCGGCTGAAGGCCGTCATTGGCAAGTGCCTCATTAACTGCATTGGCATAGGTAAGGCCGTCCGCCATCTGAGGCATTGCAAACGGGGTCTGGACGCCGAAACTGTATTCGGCATTGATTCTCATTCCCGGAGTATGTCCCCTCTTGGTCGTGATGACAATCACTCCGTCCGCTCCCCTGTTTCCGTAGATTGCGATTGCGGCGGCATCCTTGAGAACCGTGATGTTCTCTACCTCTTCTGCTCCGATGAACGCCGGAGATCTCTCGACACCGTCAACTATGTACATCACATTGTTGCCCGAGAAGGAGCCCCTTCCCCTGACAAACATTGCCTGTCCGTTGTCCGGAAGATTTCCTCCGCTTGTCACATTCACTCCGGGAAGCATTCCGGCTATGCTTGCAAGTGCCTGTCTTCCACGGACAATCTGAAGGGCCTGTACCCCTATGCTGGAAGCGCTGACTGTTGATAGGTCCGTGCTGACAGACTTGTCGTAACCCAGGAAAAGGACGGTATCCCTGATCGGGTTTATTTCTCGTGCAAAGGAGAGTGAGGCTGACAGCAACAGGAGAGCCAGGGTAATGAATATCTGTTTTTTCATCATTTCAATATTTTCAAATTACTACCATCCAGGGTTCTGGACCAGTCCATATCCCTTGTTGATCTCATCGGACGGGAACGCGCTCAGGAACCATTTCGGGCTGAATTTATCCTGCCAGATTCTGCCCTGGTCCATCTTTGACGGGTCTGAATAGGTGAGAACAAGGTTGCCCTCCTCGAAAGAACCACTCTTGCGGGTTATCTGGATTCCGTAGAGAAGCTTGCGCATCAGGTCCTCCCTCTTCCAAAAAGCGATGTCGAACCAGCGGACTTCTTCGAAACAGAACTCCCTCGCCCTTTCATCTAAAATCTCCTCGCGAAGGTATTTGTCACCTTGGAGGCTGCATTCAGGATAGTCCGGAAGGGCTTGCCCCGAATGAAGCTTGGCGGCATTCGGAAGGGTCATTTCCGGAAGGCCCACCCTTGTGCGGGTCTTGTTGAGCCAGGAAAGGGCTTCCTCGGAACGGCCAAGCTCGTTCAGAGCCTCAGCGTACATCAGATAGAGTTCAGGAAGACGGATATAGGCCGAATTGGTGGCCTTGTTGAGGAACTCGTCATTGTAATCCCAAAGGAACTTCCTGATAATAAAGCCCGTGGCACATTTCGGATTGGCTGAACTTCCGTGTTCCAGACCGTCAATCCAGGTCTCGGCACAACGTGTCCTGTAACGGTCACCGGCTATCAGCACCGTCTCGTAAAGACGAGGGTCCTTCCCCGTGAAAGGATTGTTGTAAACCGTTCCGTCGTGACCATGGTCGGAAAGCCATTTTCTGTAATCGGAAGGTGTGCCGTCGGCAGCGGTAAACATATCCACGAAATTCAGGGTCACGCAGCCTCCGCCATATCCCCTTCCTGCCTGTCCCTGGTCGGTCAGACCGAAATAAAACCTGTGATAGGTGTTGGAGTAGGTCGGTATGGCCCTACCGGTGTGGATGATGATTTCCGGGGATTCCCTATCAGCGTAGCAGGTGCTGAAAGCCTGACGGTAGCCCTCGGCGTCATTTGTCTGAGGCATCACCATCCTGTAGGCATCACCGTTTTCCGTGTTCTTCTTGAAGAAATCCTCACAGGCATCAGCCACGGCCTGCCAGTTCTCCTGCGTGTAGGATCCGAGCCAGGTCATCAGTCCGGGATCCTCCTTTACGGAAGCTTTGTTGGCTGCCGTCGGTTCCTGTGCCTGAAGGTAAGGAGTCGATGCATTGAACAGCGGACGGGCCGCAAGTTGAAGCACCCTTGCCTTCAGTGCGAGTGCTCCGGCAGCGGTCATTCTTCCGTTGTCCGCATCTGCGACAGTCCACGGAAGCTCTTTCGCTGCCTGATCGCACAAATTCACAATAAAATCCACACACTGTCTTACCGTTTTGCGGGAATAGTCCGCAGTCATTTCATTTTCCGGGGTGGCATAGTCATCCAGAATCGGCACTCCTCCGAAATGACGGAGCATCTCGTGCATCTGAAGGGCTATGATCATCCTTGCCTCACCTTTGCGAACTTTTTTCTCCTCATCAGTCATATCGGGGACCTTGTCCACATTGTTGATGAAAATCCATGCGCGCCTGATTCCTGTCCAGGCGCCTTCCTGATCCGGATGGAATCCGAATTTTCCGTACCCCTCATTCTCCGCCTCGGCATTGTAGGTGCCTGCATAGTAGGTCTTGATAACACCTCCCCAGGTACAGTGGCTCTGCATCAGGTCGGTCATTGTGTCAAGATTGTCCCAACCGATTTTGTTACCTCCGCTCTGAAACTCGTAATTTCCGTTGTTGGAATGGACTGTCAGACAGGTACGGAGCGAGGCGTATGCACCGATGAGTTCTCTCTCGGCATACAACTTCGACGAAAAGATCTGCTCAAGGGTCATATCCGCTCCAGGCGCCTTCTCGAGAAAGGCGTTGCCGAATTTGAGGTCGCTGCAGGAAGAAGCGGCAAAGAGCACGGCAGCAGCCATTATATTTGTAATTATCTTTTTCATCATCAGAACGTTATATTAATGCCGAAGTTGAAAATCCTGTTGTTTGGATAGGTGTAGGTCCCGTCTCCGGTGCTGCCTTCGGGGTCAATGTCATACTGCTCGAGTTCAGAGAACAGGGTCAGAAGGTTGTAACCGCTCAGGAAGACTTTGAAAGATGAGATTCCGGCTTTCATGAGGGCCTTGTCCTTGAATGTGTAGGCGACCTCGGCCGTCTTGAGCCTCAGATAGGAACCGTCCATCAGCCAGAGGTCGGAATCTCTGGTGTACTGTGTCTTGTTCACGAATGTAAGTCTCGGGAAACGGGCATTGTCCATATTCTCCTCGGTCCACCTGCCGTCAGCCAGATAGGTCAGAAGGCTTCGGGAGTTCTGGGTTCCGAAAGGAGTGCGGTACTCGCCCGAAAGCACCCTCGATGCGTGCAGGGCCCCGGTCCACTGCATAGAAACCGACAATCCCTTCCAGCTCAGTCCCGCCACAAGACCGAAGACATAGTCAGGACGGGCGGAGTAACCGTAAAAGGTACAGTCGTTCCCGTCAATCTTCCCGTCATTGTTCAAATCCTTGAACAGAGGGTCACCCGGTTTGTTTGTTCCGGGCTGCTCCGGAAGAAGGTACCTGCCTTCGTCGTCTTTAAGCAGATTTCCGTCGGAGTCGAAATCGGACGGACGGTAGAACCTGTCGAACACAAGACCGTAGCTCTGTCCGGTAGGGCGTCCCGTCTGGGCCATATACCACTCGTTCGGAGTCACCTCATCCATAAAGATGATCTTGTTTTTGGAATATGACATATTCGCAGTTATCCAGTAGCCTACCTTGCGACTCGGGCGCGTGTCCCTCCATCCCAGAGAGAGTTCATATCCCCAGTTGTCCACGATTCCCAGGTTCATAAGAGGGAGCTTGTAGTCTGTCACCGACGGGGATGTCTTCCTTTTGGAGAGAATGTCCTTACGGTGTTCAAAGAAGAGATCACCGTTGAAAGACAGGCGGTTGTCAAACATTTTCAAATCGATTCCGTAATTCTGCTTGTATGCCTTCTCCCAGGTCACGTCCTCATTGCCCTGGCGGCTCTCGACCGCATCCCGCAGCATCCCGATGGTCGGATTGATGCCGAACTGCCAACTGCCATAGGCTCCATCACCAACAGCACTGTGGTTGCCGTTCCAGCCTCCAAGGTAGAGGAAACGCTCTCCGGAATATTTGTCATTGCCGACAACTCCGTACGAAGCCCTGATTTTCAGGAAATCAATCACCTCGGCCTTGCTCATCCACTTCTCGGACGAAACTACCCATCCGGCCGAAACGGAAGGGAAGAAACCGTAACGCTTGCCGGGAAGGAAGTTCTCGGAACCGTTGTAGCCGGCATTGAGGTCAAGCATATATTTCTGTTTGTAGGAATATGTGGCCCTCCAGACATATCCCACATATCCCGTTGGTATGTCGGAATATGAGGAAGGATAATATTTCTTGCTCTGGTTGTAGAGGAAGAGACCCGAGACAGCGTGGTCTCCGAAAGTGCGGTTGTAATTGATTGATCCCTCGAGATACCAGTCCCTGGCACGGCCGGAAGAAGTCTCGGAATAAGAAAGAGGCTCTTTGAGGTTGCTGATGCCCTCGGTCCGGTAAACGATAGTGTTGTCAAAACGAGGGTCGGAAATATCCATTCCGGGCTGTGTGACTGAGCCCTTGTAAATCGGAATCCAGGTACTGTCGGTACCCGTCGGAGAACGGAGGATTGTCACGCTGTGAGTAGTGTTGTAGGCTCCCTTGACCTGTGCGCTCAAGCCCTTTGTGACAAAATCGAGATTCTGATCGATAGCCAGGTCGAGATTCAGGACATTCTGGTTAGTGGTGTAAAGACCCCAGTTGTAGTAATAGTCGTAAGGAGACTTGGTCTCTCCGATCGGGATATATGGATTGAAGCCGTTCTGGATGAGTTTCCCGTCCACGAAACCCGGACTCGAGAATGGCACGCACCACATCACGGTCCTCCAGAGGTCCTCGTTCTGCGGTTCCTTGCGGCTGCCCAGACGGCCTCCGATGTTGAGTTTGAGCAAGGTCGTGTTCGTGAGGTTCACATCCACATTGGTCCTGTAGTTGAACCTGTCGTAGCGGAAGTTCGAATTGAAGGTCTCATAATTCTGCTTCAGGACACCATCCTGGTGCAGATAGCCCAATGAAACAAAGTAGCGGAATCTTTTCCCGCCACCGGACATGGTGACATTGTGCTGTGTCTGCCAGGAGAAATCCTTGAAGATTTCCTTCTGCCAGTTGACATTCGGGAACATTATCGGCTCGTCGCCCTGGCGGAATCTCTCGGTCACATAGTCAGAGAAGATGAGGTTCTTGTCGGAGACACCATCAGATTTCTGGGCTTCGGTGAAGAGGGTCGCGTAGTTGTAGCTGTCCACACAGGTAAGCTTGCGCAACGCCTGGGTCAGGCCAAACTGGCTTGAGACCGAAATGCTCATCTTTTCTTCGGTGCCTCGCCTTGTGGTCACGAGGATGACTCCATTGGCGCCACGAACTCCGAACACTGCCGTCGAAGAGGCATCTTTCAGAACTGTGATACTCTCGATTTCATTCGGGTCCATCTGGAAAAACGACCTCTCGACTCCGTCCACCAGAATGAGAGGGCTGGAAGCCGTGTTGGACAGCGAACCGGTTCCACGCACGAAAATCTGAGGGTCATCCGCACCCGGCTGTCCGGAAGTCTGGACGGTGGAAATTCCGGTGACGGCTCCGGCAAGAGCGCTTGCTGCACTTCCCGCTGGAGATTTCAGAAGTTCGCTCGTGCCGATTGAAGTGATGGCTCCGGTGATGGAGAGCTTACTCTGTTTTCCGTAGGCGATGACCTGAACTTCATCAAGAGTATGGACATCCGGCACGAGAGCAATTTTGCCCATCGATGCGGCAGCCTTGACTTCAAGAGTTACATATCCCATCAGAGAAATCTCAAGGAGCGAACCGGCAGGTGCCCTGAGGCTGAACCGGCCGTCTAAATCAGTGATGACGTGGTCTGTTGAAGACTTGGCTTTCAAGAGCACGACCGCTCCGATGAGAGGTTCCCCTGTCGAGGAATCCACGACCGTTCCGGTTGCCGTCACGGTCTGGGCGGATGCATTGAAAGAGCCAGAGATAATGACCAGTGCTGATAAAATAATCAGCAGTGAGCCTTTGCAAAATCCGTTTGACATTAGCTTTGCTATTAACTTAGGTTTCGGCAAATTTAACTCAGCAACAGACTATGTAAGGTCGAAAATTGTTCACAAAAACTCCACTTGTCAGAGAACCTGCCCTCGAATGCTGTCCAGATAGGCTTTCGGCGTCATCCCATACTTCTTCTTAAAGCAGGCGGAGAAATATTTCGGGTCGTTGAATCCGACTGAAAAAGCAATCTCGGAAATCCTCACGTCATCCTTGTTTTCGGTCAATGCCTTGTAGGCGACGGTCATCCTGACATTGTTGATGAATGCTCCCGGCGACATCCCTGTAAGGGCCTTGAGTTTCTCAGTCAGGACAGTCTTGGATGTTCCCATTGAAGAGACGAACTCCGGAAGGTCGAAATCACAGTCCTTGTAGTGGGCATTTACGCAGTCAATGGCTCTTCTCAGGAAAGTCTCATCCATTGAAGTGTACTCCATATTGTCTACATCCAGGACAATCTGCTTCCGGAAGTCAGCCCCCTTCCGTTCAATCTTCCTCAGACACTCGACAATCTGGGCATAGAGAAGTTTCATCGAGAACGGCTTGCAGACATACCCGTCGGTTCCAGCCTGCCAGCCTTCAATCTGGCTTTCCTCGGCACTTTTTGCGGTCAGAAGGATGACAGGGATGTGACAGTATTCAAACCTGGACTTGATTGTCCTGCACAGTTCCAGTCCGTCCATCTGAGGCATCATCACGTCGGATACGACGAGCGAGACATCCGAATGTTCCAGGATTTCCAGAGCTTCCTTCCCGTCCCCTGCCGTCAGCACATTGAAATGCTCCGCAAGCATACTCTTCACCAGATAGCAGAGTTCCTGATTGTCATCCACAAAAAGAATGGTGTAGTCATTCGACAGTCCCTCGGGACGCTCCAGAACCACTGTCGCAGTATTCAGGACAGGACAACTGTCCTGGGAGGTGTCCTTTCCGATTTCATCCTCCTCATAGGCCTCCTCCGAGATCGGCAGCCGGACAGAGAAGACATTGCCTTGCTCCGGACTGCTTGACACAGTGATTTCACCTTTGTGAAGAGTGACAAGGTCCTTGACCAGAGACAATCCTATGCCTGTTCCGATGGTGTTGTGCTTTCTGTAGTCACCTTCGTAGAATCTCTTGAAAAGCCCCTTGATGGTCTTCTCGGACATAGTATCCCCCGTGTTCACCACGTCAATCATCACCATTCCGTCGGCCTGGGATGAAACCTTCACGCTTATGTCCCCGCCCTTCGGAGTGTATTTCGCGGCATTTGAAAGCAGGTTGTACACTATTTTGTCAACCTTGTCCGTGTCATACCAGCCCTCGATCTGGTCCGGGGAACTCGTGAATGAAAGATTCTGGGCCTTGCCGGCAATCAGAGGGCCGAAAGCCTCCACACAAGAAGATATGAACTTCGTGAGATTTCCCCTGGAGACGGACAGTTTCAGATTCCCGCTCTCGACTTTTCTGAACTCGAGCATCTGCTGAAGGAGTCTGGTCAGCCTGGTTGTGTTGACAGACAGGACTATGGGCAGGTCCGGATTCCATTTTCCGCCTGTCAGGCTCTCCACCGATGCATTGATGATGCTCAGAGGGGTCATCAGTTCGTGGGTAACATTGGTGTAGAACTGGAGTTTCAGGTGATTGAGTTCCTCAGCCTTCTGTTTCTCCATCCTGCTGAGCCTCACAAGTTCACGCGCCTTGATGCGGTCATAGGTGTATCTCCAGATTCCGTAGGCCAGAGCAGCAAAGACTAGCAGATATGCCATAATAGCCCAGGATGACAGGAGAGGATGGCGCAACACCTTGATTCTCAGGATGCGCTCGTGGGTCTTGTCCCTTCCGAGGGTCTTCAGGCGGAAGACATAGTTCCCCGGCGGTACGTTTTCATAACTTGCAGTATGTCTCCCCTCGGCATCAATCACCTCTTTCCGGTCATACCCTTCGAGGATGTAGGAATATATGTCCTGCTTTCCGGCGCCCTTGTTCAGAAGGGCGAAACTTATTGAAAACGAATGCACCGTGTGGTCTATCCTGACCAGGTCGGCATAGTTGATATCCTTTTCGCAGACTTTCCTGCGCTGTTTTGGGGACATCGACCTCAAAGAAGTCTCTCCGAGACGGAAGTCAGTCAGGCAGAGATTCTCCCTCACGGGGAAAGACGGGGTCTGGCTGCGCAGCGGGAAATAGACGATTCCCTTGGAAGAACCGGCGGCAACAGTCCCGTCAGGCAGATTCACAAGAGTGCTGGCATTGAATGACATCGAAGCATCGTGATCCGAGAGTGAAATATAGTCCACGTCTCCGATTCTGTCACCTTCGGAGTATGTGAAGGAGACAGCGGCATCGGAAGTGGTCACCCACAGTCGGGAATTGATGTCTGAGGACATTCCTGTAATACCTTTATTATATAGGGCTGAGATATTGTTGATCTGACTGAACTCCCCTTTCTTCCTGTCGTAGAGATACAGCCCGTCAAAAGAGGACCCTGCCCAGACATTCGAGGCCGGATCCACGAAAAGACAGGAAACATTGTCAGACTCTCCAAGAGACCATCTGACCAGACTGCCGTCGGAAGTGGAAAGACGATACACTCCGTTGTAGTTGGTAGCAATCCAGACTGAGCCGTCACGAGCCGACTTGAGGTCGGTCACAATCACATCCGAAAGAGGGTCCAAGGCAGCATCCGGCAGATAATCCGCAATTGAAAAAACCTTGTTCCCGGGTGTCATCACGAAAACGCCTTTCCTTGTTCCGATCCAGAGGTTCGATGCATTGTCTTCAGCGATTGCAGTCACTCCCAGATGAGAAAAGTCGGGATATTCCTCAGAAATAACCCTCCGGGCACCGCTTCGGGAGGACGGGTCCAGAAGCCATAGCCCCTGACTGTAAGTCCCGAAACAGATTTCCGAAGTACTGCGTCTGCGCGATATTACATCAACGGACGAAGTGTAGGGGAAATCCCTGAAAGCCGGATATTTCTCGTAAGAGAGGAAACTGCCGTCAAAGGGGTCGTAAAGCACCATTCCGAAACCTATGATTCCAAGCCAGAGACGACCGTCAGGCATAGGAAATATACTGCGTACCGAATTGGTCCTGAGAGACTTCCTGATGTTTTCAAGGGCATCGGTCCTGAAGTCGGCATCGGGATTTTCCACCTTGAAGACCCCTCCGCAGAACATACTCAGCCAGATATTCCCGTCGTCTGTCCTGAGGATAGAGCTTACCTCATTGTAAGGCAGGTCGTGACCGGGTTCTCCCGGAGCGTAGTTGACGAAAGAGAGAGGATCCGAAATGTCTTCGAGAATGCTCAGGCCGCTTCTTGAAGCCACCATCAGTCTCCCCTCGGAATCCTGTCCGATGTCGTAGATCACATCATCCAGAAGGGATCCGGCCTCCGGCGTGTTGGAATATACGGTGCAGGATAGATTCCCGGGGCCGTGTGGAGCATCGATCCGGAGCAGTCCCTTTCCCCAAGTGCCGACCCAGAGGCGGCCTTTGAGGTCCTTGTAGGCCACATTCGACCAGTAAAGACGATCTTCTGAATATTTACGGAATGAGAATGTCTTCGTGTCATATCTGTAAAGCCCGTGCTCACAGCTGCACACCCAGAGATATCCCTCCGCATCCTCGCAGATTGAGGACACCCATTCAATGGGATTGCCATCCATCAGGATTGGGGTGAATTCACCTGTGGAAGCCTCGATGTGCCACAGTCCGGAACTTCCCCCTACCCATACATCCCTCCCGTTGGAGCAGCAAATGTCCGAGGCATTGAGCGTTCCCATCCTTGGGTCTGGTCCTGCAAAGGAAATCTGACCATTGTTCTTGTCCAGGGTGTAAACGCCTTTTTCCGATGCAATCCAGAGCTTGTTCCCCTCCGATTCGCAAACCACGTTTATGTGGCAGTCAAACTTCTCCCCATCCGATTCATTCATTCCAAACACCACCGTCGAAGACCCGTCATACCTGACAAGGCCGCTGTAGGTCGGAATCCAGACATATCCTTCACTGTCACTAAACAGCACCCTTACCGCATTGGTAGGCAAGAGCTTGGATGGAATACTCCGGAAAGAAAGAACCTCGGAGGAGAAGGCATTGATGCAAGGCAGGACAGTCAGTGCCACAGCCAGCAGGGCATGCAGGAGATTCATTGCAGATATCCGTTTCATAAGCAGAGGAAGCGTGTTTCTATAAAAATATTCCGTTTTTGGTCTGCTAAGGTAGAAAATTTTCCGAAGTATCTCCTTTTGTTCCGTGAGCCAAATGGAAACACAGCATAATTCAGTATTTTTGTCATTCTGAATTTTTGTCATCTAAATAATTCATCTCTTATGAAACGTATAAAACTGATAACCGTCATCCTTCTCTTCCTGTTCTCCCTACTTGCCAAGGGAGAGGACAGAATCGGAGTACTTCAAATCAACGTCTGGCAGGAAGGTACGTGCGTCCCGGGAGGATTTGACGCCCTTGTGGACAACATCATTGAAAGCGGGGCCGATGTGGTCTTTATGCAGGAAATAAGGAATTACGAAGGCCGGAGGTTCATTCCTCGACTGATTGAGGCTCTCGCCCTGAGGGGCGTGACATTCTACGGAGAGGACACCACCTGTGACAGCGGAGTCATCAGCAGGTTCCCACTCGCGCAAGACGGGAGGAAATGGGAAGGCTGCGGGTCCGTTCAGAGAGTCAGAATCAATGCCGGAGGGCATCCGGTGGCACTATATGCCGCTCATCTGGACTATAAGAACTATGCCTGCTACTATCCGAGGGGGTACGACGGGAACACCTGGAAGAAGTTACCTGCTCCCGAAACCTCAGTGGAGAAGATTCTGGAAATGAACCGGGCTTCCGGGAGGGACGACACCATCAGGGATTTCATCAGGCTCAGCAGAGCCGACATCGACGAGGGCATCGACGTGATTCTGGCAGGGGATTTCAACGAGCCGTCGCATCTGGACTGGACCGCACAGACAGCCTCCCTTTGGGACCACAATGGAGCAGTCGTCCCTTGGGATTGCTCCACAATGCTTTACGAAGGCGGTTTTGAGGATTCCTTCCGGGTGGTGAATCCTGACCCTGTGTCCTCCCCGGGCTTCACCTTCCCGAGCGACAACTCCGACTGTAACCCGATGAAACTGACCTGGACCCATGAAAGCGACGAGAGGGACAGAATCGATTTCATCTATTACTACGGGGAAGGGTCCCTCAAACCTGTGGACAGCAAGGTATTCGGACCTGCAGGTTCGATTGTCCGGGGAAAAAGGACCGTGGAGGAGAATCATTCTGACATCATCCCCGTGACAGGCAAGTGGCCGACGGACCACAAGGCAGTCCTCACCACATTCGAGTTCGCCCCGGTGGCACGAATCCTCACTCCCTCCATCCCGACCATAGTGGACCGGGAGCACAACATCATCTGCGAAATCTGCCTGGAGTCGTTTTCCGGGAAGGACGTACTGGAGAGTGTCGGGGTCACCGTCTCGGGAATTGACCCATCGGCCATCCGGAATGCCAGGCTGATGTACACGGGAACCAGTTCTGCAATTTACTCCCGGACCACATCCTACATACTTAAGGACCAGTTCCGCAGAATCGGCGCGGGGCAGGACACCTGGAGACATCCTGCCTTTGCTGTTCAGACAGCATCCTGCAAGGCGGGGAAAGACGGGAGAATCGTCCTGAAACCGGGGAAAAGCCTTGTCAGGGACAGAAATTATTTTTACCTGAGTCTTGAGGTGGACTCGCGGAAAGTGGACCTGAGCGGGACTTTCGGGGTGACAGTGGAGTCCGTGGAACTCAGATGCCCGGTGCAGGACGGGAGCGGCTCTTTACTTCGTCAGGCCAGAATCGTGCCCGAAGGTTCCCTTGAGGGTCACAGGTTCGGAATCGCACTGCGCAACTACAAGGATGACAATGTCTTCTCCTACAGAATCCCCGGACTGGTCACCACTCCTAAAGGGACATTGATTGCAGTGTACGACATCAGGCACACCTCCGGAAACGACCTTCAGGACAACATTGACGTTGGTGCCAGCCGGAGTACCGACGGGGGACGGACATGGGAGAAGATGCGAACAATCATCGATATGGGCGAATGGGGAGGACTTCCGCAGGGACAGAACGGTTGCGGAGATCCTTCAGTGCTTGTGGACAGCAACACAGGAACGATTTTCGTCTGCGCTCTGTGGACGCACGGCCTTGGCAACAGGCACGCATTCTCATTTGCCTCAGAAGGCTACGAACCGATTTCGACAGGACAGATGGTTCTGGTGAAAAGCACCGACGACGGAAAGACCTGGAGCAAGCCTGTCAACATCACCCGCCAGGTAAAGCGCCCCGATTGGAGGACAACCCTCCAGGGGCCGGGACGGGGAATCACGATGCAGGACGGGACTCTGGTTTTCCCGATGCAATGCCTTGACAGCAAAGGGATTCCAAGTTCAGGAATAATGTACAGCAAAGACGGGGGCGAAACCTGGCACTGCCACTCCAGAGCCTGTGAGCGCACCACCGAGGCCCAGGTCGCCGAGATTGCTCCGGGAGTACTGATGCTGAACTGCAGAAACGACCTTCGTCAGGGCAGGGTCGTCTGCGTGACTGATGACCTGGGGAAAACCTGGAAGACCCACCCTTCATCAGGAAGCCTCGTGGAACCCGTCTGCATGGCGGGGCTGCTGAATATTCCGGCTTCCGAAAACATCTACGGAAGGGATATCCTCCTGTTTTCAAATCCGGTTTCCGCCCCTGGAAAAGGCAGGAACCACATCTGCATAAAGGCGAGCCTCGATGCCGGGATGACCTGGAATCCGCTTGACTGTCTGCTTCTGGACGAGGAGGAAGGCTGGGGATATTCCTGCCTCACCTCCATCGGGAATGACAAGGTGGGAATCCTCTATGAAGGCAGCACCTCGCACCTTGTCTTCCAGCAGGTCAGGCTGAGTGACATTGTGAAAAGCATTCCCGCTCCCTCAGGGCTGTCCGTCGGGGAAATCTACTCCGACGATATGATTTTCCAGAGGGACGTACCTCTTGAAATTTCAGGAAGGACTGCACCGAATCTTGAAGTGAAGGTCACCCTGGGGCCATCGACAAGGAAATGCCGTTCGGCACAGGATGGAACATGGAAGGTCCGTATGCCGGCACTCAAGGCCGGGACAGGAATACCGTTCACCGTGACCGACGGACGGGCCACCCTGAGTTTCAGCAATGTGGCAGCCGGTGAGGTCTGGCTCTGCTCCGGGCAGTCGAATATGGCTTTTGAGTTGAAGGGAGCCGACACCTTCAGCAAGGAAGGACTAGATGACCCGATGCTGAGGTTCTACGACATGAAAAGCCATCTGAAAACCTGGGGGCTGGTCTGGAGCGAAGAGGATGCGGGGAAGGTTGCACAGGGAAAGTATTACGACAGGACACGGTGGAACTGCTCGTCAGAGAAGACTGCCGGGGAGTTTTCAGCAGTGGGATATTACTTCGGCAAAATGCTCAGGGATAGTCTGAATGTACCTGTGGGGCTGATCTGCAATGCCGTCGGCGGGACGACCACCGAGTCATTCATCAGCCGCAGTGCTCTGGAGAAGGTTCTTCCGGGATTCTGTGACGGATGGCTTGAGGATGAATCCGTGATGGAATGGGCAAGGGGAAGAGCCCGGGAGAATATGTCAGCCTTCAAAGGAGGGTATATACAGCATCCTTTTATGCCGGCATATCTTTTTGAAAACGGCATCCGTCCACTGGAGAGATTTCCAATCAAAGGGGCAATCTGGTACCAGGGAGAGTCGAACGCAGAGAACATCCCGCAGCACGAAATCCTTTTCAGGACCCTTGTGGACTGCTGGAGGCAGACCTGGGATAATCCCGACCTGCCTTTCTACTTTGTCCAGCTTTCAAGCATCGAACGTCCGACCTGGCCGGAGTTCCGCAACAGCCAGAGGCTGCTCTCGCTGGAGATTCCACATTGCGGGATGGCAGTCTCCTCAGACCTCGGTCACCCCACTGACGTGCATCCGAGGGCGAAGAAACCTGTGGGAGAGCGACTTGCAAGGCTCGCACTGAGGAATGACTACGGGAAACAGGTCGAATGCCTCGCCCCTGCAGCCACCAAAGCCTTCCTGAATGACAGCGGAAATGTCACCGTACTTTTCGACAGTCCCATTTCCGTCCCGGGCACAATGCACGTGCGCGGATTCAGGATTTGCCTCGAAGACGGGAGCGAAATCCCTGCATCGGCGGAGATTTCAGGATCTGACGCTGTGATTCTCTCCCTGGATGCAGGCAGACCCGACGCCGCAGCCGACAGCAAAAACACAAAGGCAGACAGCAGAACAGCCATCGTGAAGGTGAAATATGCCTGGGATCCCTGGACCGATGCGAACCTGACCGGGTCCACAGGTCTCCCCGTCTCTACTTTCGATATTGAAGTTGGTGAGTAATTAGGGATTGTCGTTTAATGTTTTCAATCTGAGCGAAGCAGCAGAAAATCCCTTCAATTTCTGCGTCCGACTCATCAAAATTTCAATTTTATATTATTGCTGTCCGCTAAAAGTTAGCGAGCAACGAAATATCCATCCGCAGTGC